>Ga0209500_10000178_pt1 | contig 57311 bp, 58 predicted proteins | sample S_140212_EF_Meta_FD_187323 | JGI IMG/M metagenome (GOLD analysis project Ga0209500, IMG submission 187323) | Freshwater microbial communities from Lake Simoncouche, Canada to study carbon cycling - S_140212_EF_MetaG (SPAdes) (version 2) | ecosystem: Environmental > Aquatic > Freshwater > Lake ... | reverse complement strand
TGGGTATCCCCGACATGAAGCAGGCTTCCGTCTGGGAAAAGGACATCGCTCCTAACCTCGGCAAGGGTGGCAAGACCGTCCTCTTCATCCACGGCCTCTCGATTCACTACAAGCTGATCAAGCCCGGAAAGAACGTCGACATCGCCATGGTCGCCCCCAAGGGCCCAGGCCACGTCGTCCGCGCCCAGTACGTCGAAGGCAAGGGCGTCCCCGCCCTCATCGCTATCCAGCAGGACGTCTCCGGTAAGGCCACTAAGACCGCCCTCGCTTGGGCCAAGGGCATCGGCTCGACCCGCGCCGGCGTCATCAAGACCTCCTTCAAGGAAGAAGCCGAAACCGACCTCTTCGGGGAACAGGCCGTCCTCTGCGGCGGTGCTTCCGAACTCGTCAAGGTGGGTTACGAAACCCTCGTCGAAGCCGGCTACCAGCCTGAGATGGCCTACTTCGAGTGCCTCCACGAGCTGAAGCTCATCGTCGACCTGATGGTCGAATCCGGCATCTCCGGCATGCGCTTCTCGATCTCCGAGACTGCCAAGTACGGCGACATCACCCGCGGTCCCCGCGTGATCAACAGCGGATCCCGCAAGGCGATGCGCGAGATCCTCAAGGAGATCCAGTCCGGCAAGTTCACCGCCCAGTGGGTCAAGGAATACAAGGGCGGCCTTAAGAACTACAACAAGCTCCTCAAGAAGGGCGAGAACCACCCGATCGAAAAGACCGGCCAGCGTCTCCGCGCCCTCATGCCCTGGGTCCAGAAGCGCAACATCCGCGGCGCTCAGGCCGAGTACACGACCAAGTAAAGGTCGCCGGGAAACCGGAATGCAAAGGGCCGACGCAAGTCGGCCCTTTTTCGTACCCAAAAACCAGCCCTCCAGTAGGGGCCATCCCAGAGGTTGCCAAGCGTGGCCAAAAGGTTTGGCTACGGCCATCCCCATGAGCGAGTCCTCCTCCACCCCTGATGCCATCCATTCGGATGCCTTCCTGGCCCGCCTGATGCGCGACCAGCTGAAGCTCTCCATCGCCTGCGCGCTGTGCTTCGTCGTCGCGCTGGTCGCCCTGCCCTTGCTGAACTACTTCCAGCCGGCCTTCATGGCCCAGCGCGTCTTCGGCTTCACGCTCACGTGGCTGATCCTCGGCGTGCTCTTCTTCCCCTTTGTGTGGATCATCTCCTTCGTGTTCATCAAGCGCTCCATCGCGCTCGAGGACGCCGAAGCCAAAGCCGCGAAGGACGGCCTGACCAAGTAACATGAACGCCCTCCTCGCCGCCGCCGGCATTGACCCCTGGATTGCCGTCTGCTCCCTCGTCACCGTCGTCATCACCGTCGGCATGGGCTTCTGGACCGCCAGCAAGTCCAAGAGCGCTGGCGACTTCTTCGTCGCAGGCCGCTCGGTCTCGGTCGGCTGGAACGCCTCCGCCATCTCGGGTGAATACCTCTCCGCCGCCTCCTTCATGGGCGTCGCCGGCATGGTGATGCTTAATGGCTACGACGCGCTCTGGTATCCCGTATGCTATGCGTGCGGCTACCTCTTCCTCCTGCTCTTCATCGCCGGCCCGCTGCGTCGCTTCGGCGCCTACACCATCCCGGACTTCGCCGAAGGTCGCTATGACTCGCCCGTATTCCGCAAGATCGCCGTCTGCTTTGTGCTGTTCATCGGCTTCTTCTACACCATGCCCCAGATGAAGGGCGCCGGCACCACACTCGCCTACATCTTCCCCGGCCTACACTACTCCGTCGGCGTCATCGTCGTCGGCGCCGTCATCACCCTCAACGTGTCCCTCGGCGGCATGAAGGGCATCACACTCGTCCAAGCCTTCCAGTATTGGCTCAAGGTCTTCGCCATCACCGTGCCAATCTTCGTGCTGGCCTCCCTCGTCGGCAACTATCAGCAGCACCTTGAGGCCAATAAGACCGCCCAGGAGACCGTCGCCGCCAATCCTGCAGGCATCAAGCGCAAGGATATCCGGGGTATGCCCAAGGCCCCGAAGGACGAACAGTGGATCGCGCCGTTCGGCAGTCTGACCACCAAGGCCGTCGACACCGCCATCAAGGCCGCCAAGACCCCCGAGGAGAAGGCAGCGCTCGAGGCGAACAAGAAGCCCTACTCCCTCCTCTATACCTACTCGCTGATCATCGCGCTCGTTTGCGGCACCGCCGGCCTACCGCACATCCTCGTCCGCTTCTACACGAATCCGGATGGCGTCGCCGCCAAGCGCACCACGATGTGGGTGATGATCTTGATTGGCGTCTTCTATGTCTTTCCGCCGGTCTACGGCGTCATCGGACGCTCGCTCATGCCGGAACTCTACGAAGCCATCGGCTCAAAGGGAACCGACAAGGTCGTCCTCGAACTGCCTACGTTGCTCGCCGGTCGCGACCACCCGCTACTCGGCTCAATCCTCTCGGGCATCACGTGCGCTGGCGCCTTCGCCGCGTTCATGTCCACCTTCTCCGGCCTACTCGTCTCGATGTCCAGCGCCCTGGCGCACGACATTTACGGCCGCATGCTGAAGCCGGACTCCTCACCTGAACAGCGCCTCAAGGCATTCAAGTGGGCCGCCGTCATCATCGGCGTTGTCTCCGTCGGCCTCGGCACCCAGGTCGAGAAGCTGAACATCAACTACCTCGTCGGTCAGGCCTTCGCCATCGCGGCGGCCAGCTACTTCCCCCTGCTCTTCATGAGCGTCTGGTGGCGCGGCATGACGATGAAAGGCGCGGCCACCGGCATGCTCGTCGGCGGCCTACTCGCCCTCGGCTCGATCTTCCTCACCACACTGTCCGACGTCTACGCCGTCCAGTCGCTGGCCGACCTCTGGGTCGCGCACCCGCTCGCCCGTATCCTCTGCGAACAGCCCGCCATTTGGGCCGTGCCGCTGTCGATCCTGCTGATGATCGTGGTCTCGAAGGCCACGGCCTCAACAATTCCGTCCGACGTGCGCATGAAGATGCTCGTCCTGCATGCCCCGGAAGCCCTGGGCCTGAAGCAGGAATACATCAAGGAGCACGAAGGCCTCGGCGGTCATTGATTCGGCTTCCCGAGGCGGATTATTCCCGCTCCGGGAAACTTGAAACTTGGAAGTCCGGCAGGGGCTGTCTTTGCTGACGGCGTGCCGAACGAACTCACCGAAGACGACTCCCGCGCCTATGGCGTCGTCCAGGCGTTCTCGCTCGTTCTCGCCGGAGGCGCTCTCTACGCCGCCACGCTACTGACGTACCGCGGCGCCGAGGTCTTCCTCGGCCTCGTCCAGGATCCCTATGACCGCGTGGTCTGGCTCGGCGTCGGCATGGGCATCCCCGTTGCCCTCTGCGGCGCGGTGATCGCCGTCCAAGCCACGCTAAACCGGCGCTGGGATCTCCTCCGCATCGCCGCCACGATCCTCCTCGTCGGCAATCTCGCCGTGCCCGCCGCCTGGGGCGTGCTCTGGCTCATCCGTCACGGATAATCTCTTTTCGCAATGCCCGGCCCCATCGTCATCGTCACTCGCGGTAGCCCGCTGGCCCTCCAGCAGACGCATGACGCCGCCGCTCGCCTGCAGGCGGCGCTCGGCCGTCCGACGGAGATTCGCATCCTGACGACCACTGGCGACCGCCAGGCAAGCTGGTCGCTCGAGAAGCAAGGCGGCAAAGGCCTCTTCACCGCCGAACTCGAGCAGGCCCTCCTGCGCGGCGAAGCCGACCTCGCGATCCATAGCTCAAAAGACCTTCCGACGGAGATGCCGACCGGCCTTGCGATCGCGGTCTGCCTGCAGCGCCAGGACCCGCGCGACGTGCTCGTGCGCCGCAGCGAAATTACCAGCCCGAAGCTCATCGCTACCGGCAGCCCACGCCGCCGTGCGCAGGGCGCCCTCGCCTTCCCGCAGGCGCAATGGACGGAACTGCGCGGCAACGTCGACACTCGCCTGAAGAAACTCGCCAACGGTGACGCCGATGCCTCCTACCTCGCCGCTTCCGGCCTTAATCGCCTCGGCATCAAGGAATGGCCCGGCCTTTCATTCGAGCCCGTCTCGCTCGACGCCATGGTGCCCGCCGCTGGCCAGGGCGCTGTCGCCATCCAATCTCGCTCGGCCGAAGTCGCTCAGTATGTCGCCGCCGGCTGTGCCGCCACGACCTACTCCGTGACCGTAGAGCGCCTGTTCCTCGCCAAGCTCGGCGAAGGCTGCCACACTGCGTTCGCCTGCCACCACGCCGCGGGTCGCGTGCACCTTTTCCGCGCGGACTTCGGTCGCTGCGACTTCGACTTCCCTATCATCGACCTCGCCGCGGCCTCCACGCGCGCTGACGACATCCTCCGCCAGATCTTGCCCCGCTGACCATGAGTAAACTCCCCCTTCGCGACCGTCTCGTCGTCCTCACCCGTCCGGAAGGACGCGGCGCTGACTGGAAGACCGCCCTCGTTGACGCCGGCGCGGCGGTTTCGGAGCTTCCGCTGCTCGAGATCAAGTTCGAGCCCGATGACACCGTCCTTAGCGAGGTCCTTGATGCCATGGGTGAATACGACTGGCTCGTCTTCACCAGCGCCAACGGCGTGCGCGGCTTCTTCGACCGCTTCTTTGAACGCTTCACCGATATCCGTTCCGTCGGTGGCGTGCGCTTCGCCTGCCTCGGCCCCGCGACCGAGAAGGCCCTGCGCCAGTACCACCTCGATTCCGACCTTACCGCGACGCAGAACGACGCGCTCTCGCTGGGACGCGAGCTGATGACCAAGCACGACATCGAGAACCAGAAGGTCCTCGTCGTCACCGGCAACCTCAACACGCCCGAACTGCCGCGCCTCCTCATGGAAGGCGCCATGGCGATCGTCGACGTGATCAAGGTCTACGCCACCGAGGAGAAGTCCGTCGCCGAGTCGCCCGAGGCCGCCGAGTTCCGTCGCCGCGGCGCCGACATCATCGTCTTCGCCAGCCCTTCGGCAGTGGAATCCTTCTTACACCAGGCCGCTTCGCTGCGTCCGGACGCCGGTGCGCGCCAGCCCAAGGCCATCGCCATCGGCGCCACCACCGCCGACGCACTGCGCAAGGCCGGCATCCCGCTGGCTGGCACCGCTTCCGCCCCAACCGCCGTCGCCATCCGCAACGCGGTGATCGAAGCCCTCACATGATCGGCACAGCGCGCATCAAGGTCTGCGGAATCACCCGCGCCGCCGACGCCGCCATGGCCCTCGCGCAAGGTGCCGATTATCTCGGGATCAATTGCTGGAGCGGCTCGCCTCGTTTCGTCCCTGCCGCCGCTCGCGCCGAGCTGCTACGCGAAATCCCCGCGGACAAGCGCGTGGCCGTGACCGTGAATCCTTCCGTCGCCGAAGCCGCGGCGCTCATCGCCGAAGGCTTCGCTATCGTCCAGGCCCACTTCGACCCTACCCAACAGGAGTGCGACCTCAAGGCCCTCTCCGCCAAGCTGGGCCCTAAACACCTCTGGCTGGCTCCTAAGCTCGCCGACGGTGCCGAATGGCCCTCCGACCTCATCCCCCTCGCCGAGGGCTTCGTACACGATGCGCACGCCAAGGATGCCTTCGGAGGTACCGGCAAAGTCTCCGACTGGACCCGCTTCCAGAAACTCCTGCAAAAATACCCTCAAAGCCTGTGGATTCTTGCGGGGGGCCTCGGACCAGAAAACATCAGCGCGGCGGCAAAGTCTGGGGCAGGCTTTTTCGACCTAAACAGTGGGGTGGAACTAGCACCCGGTCTGAAATCTGCCGAAAAACTGGCTGGCGTGTCGGAAGTGCTGCTTAAAATTAGCCAATCGTAAGACCCTCCCCCCTTTCCCAGCACTTGGCACGGGGGATGCATAAGTGGTCTTGCTCAACCGAACGCCTAACCCAACCTAAACACACCACCATGAAGCTCGTCGTCGCCATCATCAAACCCTTCAAACTTGAAGAAGTTAAGGACGCCCTCGCCGAAATCGGCATCGAGGGTATGACCGTAACCGAAGTCAAGGGCTTCGGCCGCCAGAAGGGTCACACGGAGATCTATCGCGGTTCCGAATACACCGTCGATTTCCTCCCCAAGGTGAAGATCGAGGCCGCCGTCGCTGACGAGCAGGTCGAGAAGGCCATCGCCACAATTTCCAAGGCCGCCCAGACCGGCAAGATCGGCGACGGTAAGATTTTCGTCCTCGGCCTCACCGACGTCATCCGCATTCGCACCGGCGAGCGCGGCCCTGCCGCCATCTAAGCACCCTGTTCGGAGCAAGCAGAAGGGCGTCCCTCGGGACGCCCTTTTTCTTTGGCTTATTTCGCGGCGGACTTGGCGGCGGCCTTAGCGGCCTCGCGCTTGGCCAACATGCCAGGCGAATTCCACTTGATGACGTGGTAGGTCGCCTGCCCTTCGCCGGCGTTACGGATCGCGTGGTCGATATCGGCGGCCTGGAAGATGACGGAGCCTGGTCCGAGCTTCACCCAGTCGCCAGCGACGAGCGCCTCGACAGTCCCTTCCTTCACGATGAGTAGTTCTTCGTCGGCATGCCGATGAGCAGGGTGCGGCATCTGGCCTTTATCCAAAGTCGTCACATGCATCTCGAGCTCATCGAGGGTGGCCGTCGGGGCACGACAGACCGTGCGGGACTCGCCGATCTTTGTCTTTTTCACGACGAGCTTCTCCCAATCAAAGGCCATTGAACCCATGACGGACTTGGGCGCAGCCACGGTAGCGGCGAGGCGGTCCGGGCCAATGAAGCCGAAGAGCCCGAGGCAAACGGAAGCGGTCAGGGCGGCGACGCAGAGGTCGCGGCGGGTCGGGGTGATCATGGATTGTTTCTAGGAAACCCGCCGAGGGGAGTAAAGAGCCCATCCAGACGCCTTGCCCTCCGGCCGACCCTGGGCCTAATCTCCCGCATGCTTCGCCCTGCGCTCCGATGGACGGCCGCCCTGCTCGCCTTGGCGTGCCTGCTCACTGGCTGCGGCGACGGCAAGACCACCGCCGAACGAAAGGCTGCCGAGGGCTACCTGATCATCAATAACATGGCCGAGCCGTCTGGCCTCGACCCGCAGACGATCACCGGCCTCAGCGAAAGCCACATCATCGCGGCACTCTTCGAAGGCCTCGTAAACTACGACCCCAAGGATCTCCATCCCGTCCCGGGCGTGGCCGAGAGCTGGACGATGTCGAAAGACGGTAAGGCCTGGACGTTCCGCCTGCGCGCCGATGCCCGCTGGTCCAACGGCGATTCGGTCACCTCGGCCGACTTCCTCTTCAGTTACGAACGCATGCTGTCGCCGAGCTTCGGCGCCGAGTACGCCTCGATGTTGCACGGCATCCGCGGGGCCAAGGATTTCGCCTCCGGCAAGACCAAGGACTTCAAGTCGGTTGGCGTCCGCGCCCCTGACGCGCATACGCTCGTCATCGAGCTCGAAGATCCGATTCCGTATTTCCTCCAGCTCCTCTGCCACCACAGCTGGATTCCCGTACACCCCGCCACGATCCTAAAGTACGGGAAAATGGATTCGCTCAATACGCTATGGACCCGCCCCGGCGCGCTGGTTGGCAATGGGGCCTTCACACTCGAGAAATGGGAAGTCGCCCGGCGCGTCGTCGTGCGTAAGAACCCCCGCTATTGGAACGCCGCGGCCGTCTCACTCAACGCGGTCGAGTTCCGCGCCATCTCCGACCTCTTTGCCGAGGAACGCGCCTTCCGCGGCGGCGAACTCCATATCACCGGCGCGGTACCGCCCTACAAGGTCGCCAAACTCCGCGAACAGAAAGCCCCGCAGCTTCGGCTCGACCCCTTCTTCTCCACAGCTTTCGTCTGGGTGAACTGTGACATCAAGGGCAGTAAGCCAGTCGACCTCGCCGCCCGCAAAGCCCTCACCGATCCACGCGTGCGCCGCGCCCTCGGCATGGCGATTGACCGTAACCTGATCGCCGAGAAAGTCCTGCGCGCCGGCGAGTCGCCCGCTCTCCATTTCACGCCACCTGGCGCGGGAGGATTCCAGTCAAACGCACGCTGGAAGCAGGACGCGAAAGAGGCCCGCCGTCTGCTCGCCGAAGCCGGCTACCCCGGTGGCAAAGGTCTCCCGAAGTTCGACTACCTGTACGCGACTTCCGAAGGCCAACAGATGACGGCGCAAGCCTATCAGGAGATGTGGCGCCGCGAACTCGGCGTCGAAGTCGAGCTGCGTAACCTCGAATGGAAGGTCTACCTGACCGCGATGCGCAAGGGCGAATACCACCTCTGCCGCGGCGCTTGGGTCGGCGACTATAACGACCCGAATACCTTCCTGGAGATGCTCATCAGCAGCAACGAGTTGAACGTCTCGCATTGGAATGACAGCGAGTACGATCACCTGCTTGGCCTCGCCGCAAAGGAGACCGATAGTGCCAAGCGCTTCGGCTACTTCCAGCAAGCCGAGGCCAGGCTCATTGAGCAGGCCCCCGTCCTGCCGGTCGTCTTTAATAAGAATAAGTTCCTCATCCGCCCTGAGGTGCAAGGCTGGTATCCGACCCTTCTGGACCAGCACCCTTTCACCGCCGTCCGGCTCGTCCCCGCGAAAGGGGATTGAAGGACGGACTTACTCCACTCATCTTATTCCCATGCGCTTCCTCGCCCTCGCCCTCCTCGCCTCCCTGATCGCCGCCTCCGGCCACGCCCAAGCCGCCGACCCCCTCCGCACCGGCGGCGAAGACAAAGCCTTCGCGAAACTTCGCGGCATCACCTTCTTCTTTATCGACGTCAGCACCTCCGAAACCCGCCCCGAAGACGCTGACCTCCGGGGCGAAATCCGCGATGCCATGGAACTTGAGATGCGTCGCGCGGGCATCACGCCCAAGGAATTCAATCCCCAGACGCCGGAAGTGTCTACCCCACTGCTTTCCATCGACGTCCGCTTTAACCGCGGCCTCGGTCGCTACGACGCAGATGTGGTCCTTGCCGTGCGCGATAACGCCACGATTACCCGCAACAAGGAAGCCGTACTGGCCCAGTCTTACGCGCAGTCGAAGCGCGCGAGTGGCACCTCCGAGGCCACGCTGAACCGCGAAATCAAGGCCCGCAGCCGCGAACTGGTGCAGGACATTATCGCAGGCATCAAGTCCCTCAAGTAAGGCCACCGGCCTCGCCTTTGGACCTCCTGAAGAAGATGCGTGGCGACGGGGCTAACCCGCCGCCACGTTCCTCGCTATCGGTCATCATCACGACCGTCGTTGCGGCAATCGCCGTCATCGGCGGACTCTCTTACCTGACCCACGAACTGGAGCTCATGCTCCTGCTCGGCACCTTCGGCGCCAGCTCCCTGCTCGTGTTCGCCTACCCTGATTCGCCCTTCTGCCAGCCTCGTAACGTCATCCTAGGCCATCTCATCGGGACCGCCGCCGGCTTAGTCTTCCTGCAATTCTGCCCCATCTCTTGGTGGTGCGACGCACTGGCCGTCGGCACGGCCATCGGCTTAATGAAGCTTACCCGCACCGTCCACCCACCGGCCTGCTCAAACCCCCCTTATCATCTTCGCCATTAAGCCAAGCTGGACCTTCCTGCTCTTCCCTACCCTGGCCGGCGCGGCCTTGATCGTCGTCGTCGCCCTCTTCTATCACAACTTGCGCCGAGAGGCCCGCTGGCCCAAATATTGGTTCTAAACTTATGTCCTCCATCGAAGCCCGCCTCTCCGAACTCGGCCTTTCCCTGCCGACTCCGCCCGCCGCCGCTGGCGCCTATGTCCCCGCCGTCCGTACGGGCAACCTGCTGTACCTCGCCGGCACCCTGCCGATGAAGGATGGCAAGGTCGCTTCGCTCGGTAAGGTGGGCCGCGAGGTCGACCTCGTCCAAGCCGCCGAAGCCGCCAAGCTCTGCACGCTCAACGCGCTGGCCAACGCCAAAGCCGCCCTTGGCTCGCTCGACCGCGTGGTGCGCGTGGTCATGGTTAACGGCTTCGTCAACGGCATCGATGGCTTCAGCGACAGCCCCAAGGTGCTCAACGGCGCCTCGGAGTTCCTACTCCAAGTCTTTGGCGATGCCGGCAAGCACGCCCGCGCCGCGGTCTCCGTCAACGGCCTGCCGCTCGGCGTCTCCGTCGAGGTCCAAATCGTGCTCGAAGTCCGCGACTGAGATCACTCAGCCGTCGGACAGGCTGATCTTGGTGAAGTCGATCTTGAAGGCCGACCCTTTGGGCGGCTTACCGCAATTTCCAACCATACCGCAGGCTCGCTTCACCAGCTCGGCCATACGGGCGTCGCCAGGTTTCGTCAGCCAACCAGAGAAAGAGACGAAGCCGGAGGCATCGATGGAAAGCGTGACACCGCAGGAACCACCTGTGGCAATCGATGAACCTTCAGCCGCAACGAGATCATTCCAGGCCGTCCGCAGACGGGCTTGGACCTCGCCCGCATAGATTTCCTGTTCGGAGGCCGAACCGCCTTCGCCGCCATTGTCGCCGGGACCAAAGATACGCCCCTTCTTCACTGAGACGCCGCCGATGCCGCCTGTCTTACCGGACCCGGACTTGCCGCCTTTCGACTTCATGAATTCGCCTAGCGTGGTCTTGCCTGAGCTACTGCTCGCGCCCGACTTAGCGGAGGATTTCGTCATCGTCTTGGCCGAGTTCTGAGAAGTCGCCGCCGACTGTTCCGCCTGCTCGCGCTCCTTAAGGATTTTTTCGACATCGAGTTTTTTGAGGTGAATCCGGGTGACGCCATTGTTCGAGCCCGCCTCGGAACCCTGCGCGACGCCCGCTTTCTTTCCGACCTCGCCGGGTCGCTTACCCGGGATGCCATTAAGGTCGACCAAGAGCGGATCCACCGGCTCGATGGCCTCACCTGGATGACGTGAGGCGTACCAAGAAAACCCGATGATCGCGCCCAAGATGCCGAGGTGCAATGCGACGGAACCGACCCAACCTTTGCCTCCGCTCGACATCTCAGCGCGTCTCGGTGTCCAGCCCCGCCTTGGTGAGCCCCTTGGCCCGGGCGGCGGAAAGGACGTCGATGATCTTCTGGTAGGATAGCACGCCGTCACCGCGGATGCGTAGGACCGGCTGCTCGGCTTCCGGCATGGCGGCGATGGCGGCGAACTCGGTCTCCAACTGGGCGAAGGTCACGGAGCGGGAACCGATGGAGTAACCGCCATTACGATCGATGCTCACGAAACGATATTGGACCTTGGTATCTGGGGTCTTGCCCGCGCCCTTCTCGGCCTTGGGTAAGTTGACCGCGGTGGTCTGCTCAAGCACCGGCGTCGAGATCATAAAGATGATCAGCAACACGAAGCAGAGGTCGAGCATCGGCGTGACGTTCAGCTCACTGATGACGTGGAGCCGGTTGGGTCTGGAAAACGAGCGGGCCATGCGGGCTTACTGTGCGTCTTCCCAGCCCGGCAAGGAGGAGGGAGATTCGGCGACGGGGAGCGGGGCGGCCTCGGCGGAAGCGGCCGGAGCGGCGGCACGAAGCAGGCGATCGCGTTCCTGAGCGGCTTCGAAGTTGCGGCGAGCTTCACCTTCAAGTTCCAGTTCGACCCGGTCCGCGAGCGAGCTGGCGAAGTTCTCGAGCTCGGTCGTCATGATCTTCACCTGAGTGAGGAGGTAGTTATAACCGAAGGTGGCAGGAATCGCGACGAGCAGGCCGAGGGTCGTGGTGACAAGCGCACCGCAGACGCCGGGAGCAAGCTGCGCGATACTCGCTTTTTCGGTGAGCGCACCGAATGTGACCATCACGCCCCAGACCGTTCCCAGCAGGCCAAGGAACGGACCTCCGGAGACAAGCGAGCTGAGCAGTACCATCTTGTCTTCGTACTTCACCATCGTCCGGGCGACGCCACGCTGAATGGCGTTCTCGACGTGACCCATACAAAGGGTGACATCGGACTTGCGCACGAGGCGCCCCTTATGGCGCTGCACGGCGGAGACGCCTTCAGCGACGAGGAACTCGTAAGGTCCGAGATTGGAGCCGCGCGGAAAATTAAGCGCGACGACGGAAGCCTCGTCGCGGAGACGGCGTTCGAACGCATGATTGCGACGGCGCAACTCCTGGACGTCGGACCACTTCTGGATCATGGCACCCCAACCGATAAAGGAGCAGATGAGGAGGACAACGGCGACGGCCATGCCGGCGGAGTCCATCTGCTTGAAATACCAGAGTGCGCCTTTGTCGGTCTCGGCCAGCACAAGCATGAGTACGGGAGAAAGCATCGCTTTCATAGGCAATCCGCCGACGGCATGGCTTCAACCTGAAAAGGTTCGTTGTCGCACTTGAATCGGAGGCCATTCGCCTGCATGGTGACCCTGCTTGATTCCTCGTCCGCCATCCTGCCAAGGCTGCATCCAGAACGCCGCCGTGTACTTCACCCTCGTAGCCGGGGGCAAGGCGGAGACCTATGCCTGCTGCCAAGGGTGCCCCTCCCTGCTTGCGGACTCTATCCTTCCCTCCCTCGCGCTGGGGCTGAAGTTGACCGTGCCTACCCCCGTCGGCCGGGGCAAGTGCCCCTCCTGTGGCTTCCGCTGGGCCGACTTTGACCGGGTCCACCGCTTCGGCTGCGCGACTTGCTACGAAGCCCACGCCCCTCAGGCCCTGGCCACCATCGCCCGTATCCAGCCGGGTCTCGAGCACCACGGCCGCCGGCCTTACGACGCCGCGGCCGACCGCGACGCCAAGCTAACCAATGCGCGCGGACTCTTGAAGGCCGCCATGAAGGAAGAGGACTACGAAACCGCGGCGGTCCTCCGGGATCAGATTGCCGAGCTCGAAGCTGGCCTGCCTGGAGCCAAACCCTGACCTTAGGATGAAGCCTTTAGCCCTGCTGACCAATGACGATGGCATCAACGCCGCGTTCCTCCACGCCTTGGTTGCCGCCTGCGTGGCCGAAGGCTTCGACGTCGTCGTCGCCGCCCCCTCCGGCGAACGCAGCTGGATCGGCCGCGCCTTCAGCCGTCACCGCGAAGTCACCCTCGCCGACTACCCGAACCTCGGCCGCCAGGCCTGGTCCATCGACGGCACCCCTTCGGACTGCGTGAACATCGCCCTCGGCCACCTCCTGCCCGTGAAACCCGACGTGGTACTCTCTGGTATCAATATCGGCTTTAACGCGACCATGCCCCTCTGCCTGAGCTCTGGCACGCTCGCCGGGGCAACCGAAGGCACCGCTTGGGGCCTGCCGGCCGTGGCCTGCTCCCTCGACCTCGAGCAATCCCTCTTTGAAGTGGTCCACCGGAACTCGTCCTTCTGCCCTCCGGCACTCCGCCCACACCTCGAGGCTGCCGGCCGACACGCTGCCCGCTTCGCCAAGGGACTCGTCGGCCAGCCCAGCGATAGCCTGCAGGTGCACAGCCTTAACTACCCCGCGAACGTCACCGACACCACCGCGATGGAACGCAGCACACCGGCGCTCGTCCGGCACGGCTCTCTCTTCAAACGTTCGGCACAGGGCTTCGCTTTCGCCTGGAATGATGGCGAGAACCTCACCACCGATAAACAATCAGACCTCGCCGTTTTGGAGCGAGGCCTGATCAGTCATACGGTCTTCGACTTCGGCGCCACCGCGCCGCTCTGAGCCGGCTCAGTGGCTGTGGCCGTGATCGTGGCCATCGCCATGATCATGGTCGTGGTCGTGATGGCCTTCTCCGGCGAAGAGCAAAGGCAAAAAGACCATAAGTCCCATGAAGAAAATGGGCGACCACGCACCAAGAAGCCCCTTAGCCTGAAGCAACGGGATAAAGGCCACGAAACCGGCGAGCGCCCACGCGCCAAGATGATTCTGGAAGATCCAGAGGCCCTTCAGGCCACCATCATTGGCGCGACGCTGAACATACACGGAGAGGAAGCCGGCGAAGAAGATAGCGGAGAGGATCAGCAGGAACACGGCGAACGGAGCCCAGCCTTCGACGGCGTGGTGATGAATCTCTTCGGCCTGCTTCTTGAGCTCAGGCTCGGCGGCGGCTTCAGCAGCAGCGGCGGCAGCCTTCTCGTCGAAGGCCTTACCCTTGGCGGCGGCCTTGGCCTTGGCGACGGCCTTCTCCACGAGGGCATCCTTGGTGGCGGCCTCCTTGGCATGGGCATCAGACTCCGGAAGAGTATGGCTCATATAGTGGTAGGCGCCAACGGAGATACCGTAGAAGACGGCGCCGAGGACGACGGTGTTGAAAGCCAGGCCGAGGCGGCCGAGGGGCTTGGTAAGATCCAGCGAGAAGCTCATGGTGCGAAGCCGCAACCTAGGTCGCCCGCCCTTTCCTTCAATTCCAAACTTGGAAACCGCCCCGTTCCACGCCTCATAAGGGCTTCACTATGGCCCGCCCACTCCCTGAAACCGTCCTTTTCGACCTCGACGGCACCCTAGTCGACAACTTCGAGGCCATCCATCGCTGTTACGACGACGTGATGAGCATGATGGGCCTCCCCGGCGTTACACTGGAGCAGATTCGGCGCGCAGTCGGCGGCTCGGTCAACGTCACGGTGGTCAAACTGGCCGGCGAAGCCAACGCGCCCACCGCTACCCGCCTCTTCCGCGAGCACTTCCCGTCCGTGATGTATCACGGCCTACGCGCCTACCCCGGCTGCCGCGAGATTCTCGTCGCTCTTCGCGCCAAAGGCGTCCGGGTAGCGGTCTACACCAACAAGGACGACGCTAATTCCAAGAAGATCATGGAGCACCTCGGCCTAGACGATGTGATCGACGCCGTCTACGGCACCAACGTGCACCCTTGGCGCAAGCCCCAGCCGGAGTTCACGCATTTCGTGCTCTCATCCTTCAAGGCACGGCCTGAAACCACCGTCATGGTCGGGGACTCGCCCTTCGACATCGCCACGGCCCGCAACGGCAAGCTGGCCGCGATTCATTGCGTGACGACCGGTAGCCACACTGCCGAGGAACTCGCCCCCTACGCCCCGGACACCGTCCACGCTGGCCTGGCTGAACTCGGCCGCGAGCTCTTCGGCTTGGGCTGATTTTCGTTTCGCCCCCGCCTCGCAGGGGTGATTGGCTCCTCCCATGTCGCCGCCACGCGAACCGCCGCGCGGACCCGAAACAACCCTTTCGGGCGTGGTCGAGCGCATCCTGTGGCTCGACGAGGAGACGCATTTCACCATCGCCGAACTCGCGCCGGAAGCCGGCGAGAAGGTCATCATCCTCGGCAATATGACTGGACTGCAGTGCGGCGAAACGGTCGACGTCAGCGGCCACTGGGAGCGCCATCCCTCACACGGTCCGCAGTTACGCGTACGCACCTTCAGCTCGCGCCTGCCCTCTTCGGTCCACGGCATCCGCAAATACCTCGGCAGCGGCCTCATCAAAGGCATCGGTAAGACCTACGCCGACAAGATTGTCGCAAAGTTCGGCGTCCGCACCTTCGACATCATCTCCAACCAATCCGGCCGGCTCCGCGAAGTCGATGGCATCGGCCCCGGGCGCGCGAAGGCCATCAAGGCCGCCTGGGATGACCAGAAAGCCCTGCGCGAAGTCATGGTCTTCCTCCAGACCTACGGCGTGACCAACGCCCTCTGTATCCGCATCGTCAAGGCCTACGGCCAAGACGCCAAGAAAGTCCTGACCAGCGAACCGTATCGCGTGTGCCGCGAGGTCGAAGGCGTCGGCTTCAAGACCGCCGACAAGATCGCGCGCAATCTCGGCCTGCCCACCGCCGGCCCGCAGCGCGTCGACGCCGGCATCCTGCACACGCTCGAAGAACTCGAAGGCGAAGGCCATAGCGCCTTCCCTGACGAAGGCCTGCTGGAGAAAGCCACCGAACTCCTCGAGGTCGACAAAACAATCGTCCATGACCGCCTCCGTAAGCTGATGGAAGAAAAGGCTGTCGGCGTGCTCTCTACGCGCGGCGTCCGCCTCGTGCAACTCCGCCCTCAGGAGAATGCCGAGAAATCCATCGCCGCGTCCATCCAGCGCTTCCTCGCCACGCCTTCGAGCCTGCCCACCATCGTCGCCGATAAGGCCGTCGAATGGGCCCAAACTCGCGCCGGCTTCGCCTTCTCGCCCGCGCAGGCGGCGGGCGTCCTCATGGCGCTTCAGAACAAGGTCACCGTCCTCACCGGCGGCCCCGGCACCGGTAAGACAACCATCCTGAAGGCGCTGTGCGACATCCTTAGCGCCAAGCGTGTGCGCATGGCCCTCGGTGCGCCCACGGGCCGCGCAGCAAAGCGCATGACCGAAGCCACGCGGGTCCAGGCCTCGACGATTCATCGGCTCCTCAAGTTTGATCCAGCGGCAGGCGGCTTCACCGCCAACGCCGAGAACCCGCTCGCGACGGACTTCGTCATCATCGACGAATCCTCGATGCTGGACACCAAGCTCGCGGCTTCGCTCCTGCGGGCCGTCCCCGGTACGGCTCACCTGCTTCTCGTGGGCGACGTCAACCAGCTCCCTTCTGTCGGCGCGGGCAATGTGCTCGGCGACCTCATCGATTCCGGTGCGGCCGCGGTGACGCGTCTCGACACGGTGTTCCGCCAAGGCGCCCGCAGTGGTATCGTGACGGTCGCCCACGGCATCCTGCATGCCGACACCACCCCACCCACCCCGGTCGAGGATCCCGCGAAGCTCGACTTCACGCAAGACATCCACTTCGTGCGCGTCGACGACCCGGAAGCCTGCGTCGCGATGGTCACGAAGCTTTGCTGTGACATCCTGCCGAAGGCGCTCCGCTTCGACCCCCTGCGCGACATCCAAGTGCTCGCACCGATGCACAAAGGCACCGGCGGCATCCAGGCCTTCAACCAGGCGCTGCAAGGCCGTCTACGGGGCGCCGACGCGCGACCAGGTCGGATTCAGCCTGGCGACAAGGTCATCCAGACCCGCAATAATTACGACAAAAACGTCTTCAACGGAGACTTCGGCGTAGTCCTCGGTCAGAACGAAGAAGGCACGCTGCTGATCGACTTCGATGGTGCACGAGTGGAGCTCGAACGTGGGGAACAGGGTGACCTGCACCTCGCCTACGCGGTGAGTATCCACAAGTCCCAGGGTTCGGAGTTTCCCGCGGTGGTGGTGCCCCTGCTCCGCCAGCACAGCATCATGCTTGCGCGCAACCTCGTCTACACGGCCGTGACCCGCGGACGTAAGCAGGTCATCCTCGTTGGCGACCCCACCGCCTACGCAATGGCTGTGCGCAACGCTTCGGATTCACGCCGCATCACCGGCCTACTCCCTCGCCTACGCGGGGAGGAGTAATCAGAGCCTTACCCTCATCGTCCCGCGCGTAACGCCAAGCTGGTTCAGGACTTTGAGGTCGTTCCAGAGTGCAGTGCCGTCGAGGTCACCCTTGAGGAGGGCCTGATATTTCTCGAGCGTGCGTGTGACAGTTGAAGCATCCTCGTCGACAAACTCGACTCGGAAGCGGCGGACGCCGAGGGACAGCAGCTGGGTGACATATTCGGCACCGGTCTGAGCGCGCGAATTGAAGAGCGTATTACGGCAGCCCGCATCGGCCTTAAGGATGTGTTCGGCGCCCACGCGATCGCGTAACTTAACGCGGTGGGTCTCGCAGGGACGACCGCAATCGCGGTAATCCTTACCCTTAGAGAGGAAGGCACAGAATACGCAGTGCTCCATATGGAACATCGGCATATGCTGATGGACCGTGACCTCGAACCACTCCGGTGGAGCGGACTGGAACAAGGCCGTCACCTGCTCGGAGTTGAGGTCGTAGGAGACCGTGAGACCTTCGAGGGCATGCTCGCGCATGAGCCACTCGGCGGTGAGCCCGTTGGCGACATTGAGGGAGAAATCGGCGCGGAGGCGCTTGCCCTTGAAGGCACGCAGGTCCTCATGGTTGCGCACGAGATAACCGTCCGCTTCGCAGGAGAGGACGATCTCGCTGATACGCTCTTCGCCCTGCTTATGGATGCGCGGGCCCATGGCCCAGAACTCGACCTTACTGCCGGCTTCCTGCTCGTAAGCGCGGACGCGGGCGACGGCACCACGGAACTTCTTGGGGTCCTCGTATTCGGCGTAGATGACGCGGGCACCGCTCGCGAGGGCGGGATCCAGCTGCTCAGGCTCACGGATGACCACGATAATTTCGGCTTCACCTGGGCGCTTCGGCTCAAAGGGGGCGACCTTCGTCGCGGATTCTTCGAAAGGCAGGAGCGTCCAGCGCAGCGGCAGGCTGCGGAGTTTGGTAATCTGTTCGGCAAGGTCGCGGCGGAGACGGTTCAGCTCACTGACGGGAATGATGAGGGCACCTTCGAGGTCGGCCTGCAGCTCGCCCATCTCGAAACCGGTATCACCGAGGCGGCCGAGCTGGTCACGCAGCGTGGTGACATCCATCGGACGCTTTTCGGCCGCGGCGCAAGGCATCGCGGTCTCACCGGCGACGACATGGCCTTCGCCGTCGTTAAACTCGACGCGCAAGGGCTGACCGAGACGGCCGATCACCTTGGCATGGAGCGGGCGACGATAGTTAGCCTTCTCGCGATCCCAAGAATCATGAAGACGTTTGTCGAGTTCCTGGTCCTTAGTCTTCCAGAGAATAGCGCCCGGCTTCACCTGTGACCAATCCACGTCCTCGCGACCGAAGCGGATGAACGTCAGACCACCACGGGCGGGCTCAAGGCCGTGGACGAAGCCACCCTGCTCACGCTCGGCGGGCTTACCTTGGTCAAAGACCACGCCGTCGCCGGGCTTGAGCGGACCTTCAAGGCGCATCGTCACGCCATTCGTGCCGACGTCGACAACCGTGCCAAGGTAGGCGCCACGCTTCTTGCCGAAGCGGGCGTGGACGAGGTGCTGATTATCGATGCCGCGGAGCCAACCCGGATACAGGCCACGCGAGAAAGTCATCTGCATCGCATAGTCCTCTTCCTGACGGACCTGCACAGCGGCACGATCGGCGTCGGCACCCTTCGCGAACGCATCCCACGCGGCGTCGACTGCGCGGCGATAGGCCCGGGTAATTGCGGCCACGTATTCCGGAGACTTCAGGCGTCCTTCGATCTTCAGCGAACGGATACCCGCGCGGATAAGATCCGGGACGACCTCGATGCCCGCCAGATCCTGCGGGGAAAGTAGGTAGGCCTTATCGCCGAGATCGCGCACCACGCCATCCACCACGAGTTCATAGGGCAGACGGCAGGCCTGGGCGCATTCGCCGCGATTGGCCGAACGGCCGCCGAGGGATTCGCTTGTCAGGCATTGGCCAGAATAGGCGACGCAGAGCGCGCCATGGACAAAGACCTCGAGGTCGAGCGGCGCACCCTTGGTGGCCTGCTCGGACTGCATCTTTTGCATCTCGGGAATCGAAACCTCCCGACCGAGAACGGCCAGAGACGCGCCGAGGTCACGGGCATAGTCGACGCCGGCGGCGCTCGTGACCGTCATCTGCGTCGAAGCGTGGATTGGGAAGTCGGGCGAGATGCGGCGGATTAGGCGGCAGATGCCAGGGTCTTGGACGATGGCGGCGTCGACGCCGGCAGCGATGATTGACCGAAGCGTGCGGGCGGCTTCAGCCAGCTCATCGGGGAAGATGAGCGTGTTGAAGGTCACGTAGCCCTTGACCCCGCGGCCATGGAGGTAGGCCATGAGTTCCGGCAGGTCGGCCTCCTCGAAATTCTTGGCCCGGACGCGAGCGTTGAAGCGGCCTACGCCAAAGAAGATGGCATCGGCGCCGTTCTCGACCGCCGCGCGGGCGCAATCCCATTCCCCGGCCGGGGCGAGGACTTCCGGTTTACGAAGGGGAGAGATGAGACTGGTAGCGGACACGGGGCAAGGAAGGCACAGTCCGCCCTTCCCTGCAAAGAGCAATTAAGGCCCCCGGAAGGCCCAGCGGCGCTTCCGGGATTGCCCCAGGGCGGCCTTCCCTACCTAATCGAACCTATGTCCGACAAGCTCGAAGAAATCTTCCAGATGCAGCAGGCGCTCAACAAGCGCATCGGCGTCGAAACCGCCGGCATGACCGAGGAAGAAAAGATCAAGTGGGTCCTCAACTACCTCCGCGCCATGCAGCAGGAGATGGCCGAGCTAACTGACTCCGTGCCCTGGAAATGGTGGGCCAAGTACCAGAAGTTCGACGAACAGAATGCCCGCGTCGAGGTCATCGACCTCTTCCACTTCCTCATCTCTATCGCCCAGGTGCTCGGCATGTCCGCGGATGACGTCTACCAGGCCTACCTGAAGAAGAACGCCGTCAATCACCAGCGACAGGACTCCGGTTACGTCAAAAAGGACGAGAACGACTCCCGCCATATCTAAGTAACGCCCCCATGCGCCGCCCCTCTGTCCGCCGACCCGGCTTCACCCTCATCGAGCTCCTGCTCGTCATCTCGATTATCGCCATCCTGTCGATGGCGACCTTCGCACTGTTCCGCGCAGCGTCCACCGCGCGCAGCAAGGCGCGCAGCAAAGGTGACATCCAGGCGATTGCGATGGCCTGCGAGAACTACAAGAAGACCTACGGCGACTATCCCTGCGGCTCGAATGGTGCGGGCACGGCCCCCGACCTCTTCCGCAAGGACATGTTCGACCAGCTGATTGGCCGCCGGATTATCAAGTCGTTCCCCCTCGCGACCGGAACGGCGATCGAACTCATTGCCTATAACGACACCCGTCTACCCTCTGGCTCGCTGGGACGTAAGCAGAAGGCGTTCATCGGCTATGGAGAGATCAGGACCAACGACGATGCGAATTTCGCGAGCGCCACGTTGACCTTGACCGTCGAATTCCGCGACGCCTGGGATAATCCCTACGACTATCGTTACCGTGTACTCAACTCAGCCGGCTCACCTATCCAGAATGCCAACGGCATCTACATCGCCCCCATCGCCGACTGGAAGTCGCCTAACTTCCTCGTTGTCTCCTGCGGCTCCAATTACGTCGACAAAGGCGATGGCGTCATGCCTGACGCAAAAGAATACTGGGATACAACTGCCATCGGCGGCTCCACGATGACGAAAAACGGGCTGATCCCGACCGCCACGTACTTTGAAGATGCGGCGACCGCGATCGGACCTTTCCGAGCGGACAACCTCGTCAACTGGTCGAACTGATCTCTCGCTCGAGAGGCTTCCGCAGCAGCCACGCCAGCCCGACGCACAGCAGCCACGCCAGTGCGGCGGTGGCAAGCGTGTGCGAGAGGAAGTGCTCGCCGCGGGCGACCTGATAGAAGCCCATCCAGCACCCGACGCCCAAGCCGAGCGCTAGGCCGCGCCAACGGCGGGCCTTCAGGATCCAGTAAAGACCCAGCAAGGCGAAGCCGCCGCTGGCATGTCCAGCCGGGAACGCGTGGCTCGGATAACCCATCGGCTTAGCCTGGAAGAGCAGCAGATGATCATACGAACCGCCAAAGGCCTTCAGCTCAAGCGGCGTCGCCATGCCCGTGACTGCGCGGAGCTGCGTGCAGACGACCGCGACCACCGCAAGACAGGCAAGGAGATACAGGGCGCGCGCACGGACGCGCTTGGCGAACTGCGCCGCGCCAATCAACAATACGGCCCAGATGATGATGAGTGCCTTCGGGCCGTCGTAGGCGATTGCCTGGCCGAGCGCGTTTTCATGCGGAATCAGCCAATCCTTGCCGTTCCAGAAGAACGACTGGAACCATAAGTCGATCGCTTCGCCGCCGAGGCCGGGCAAGCCGAAGAACACCACGATCGCGGCGAACGCGAGGACGGGCGCTCGGAGCGAGCGGAGATCAACGTGCGGGATTCTGGAGTCCGCCATGGTTAAAGAGATCGTCGGTGGCCTGATAATGGATGATAGCTTCGTCCACTGCGGCGGCATCAGGGGAAGCCACCGGAGTCAGTGCGCCCGTAGCAAGGTCGGCCTGATACTGGACCGCCTGACGCACGGGCTTGAGCACCGTCAGCAGTCCGGACGGACGCAGCACAGCGACCTTCTGGTAGTTACTGATAAAAGCACGGGGTCGGAAAGTCGGGCTTAGCGCGTCGTTACCGACGAAGCGGGAAAGGTAGCTTGCACCGAGGAGTCCGAGCACGGTGGGGGCGGTATCAATCTGGCTCATCATCGTATCGAATTTGCGCGGGGCGATATTGGCAGGAGACCAGATGAAGAGCGGAATTTCATACTTACGAATCTCGAGCTCGCGTTTGCCCGCAACCGAGGCGCAGTGATCGGCGACGATGACGAAGATCGTGTCCTTAAACCAAGGCTTGGACTGCGCGGCCTTGAGGAAAGCACCGATGGCATAATCCGTATAGGCTACCCCTCCCTCGCGATCGATGAGCTTCGGGTCGATCTTACCCGCAGGCCAGGTGTAAGGGCGGTGGTTCGACGTCGTCATCACGAAGTGATGGAAGGGCTTGCCGGTGGCATGAGCCTTGTCGGCTTCCTCGAGTGACCATACGAAGGCATCTTCATCGCAGGCACCCCAAGCATTACCAAAAGTCGCCTTCTTACCCGCGGCTTCCTGACGAGGAAGGTCCACGACCCGGTAGCCATTGGCCCCAAAGAAGTAGTTCATGTTGTCGAAGAAACCGTCACCACCGTAGATGAAGGCCGTGTCGTAACCCTGCGTGCGCAGCACCGAACCTAACGTCGTGAGATCTTCGCAGCCCTTACGGCGCAGGACGGACTGGCCCGGAATCGGGGGGATCGACAGCGAGAGCGCTTCCATACCGCGCACCGTGCGCGTACCGCCGGCGTAACAACGGGAGAACCACAGGGATTCGCTGGCGATGCGATCGAGGTTAGGAGTCAGGTTCTTCGGCTGGTAGAGCGGCGAGCCATAGCAACCCACATACTCCGCGCTGAGGCTCTCGATTGTAATCTGGATAACGTTGAGGCGACGGGCGGGAGAGGCTGGGTTGATTCGCCGAGTGATGTCATTGAGGTCGGCGACCGTCGGCGTACCACCCTGGGCGAGGAGCGTGGCGCGCAGCTGCGCGACGGCGTCCGGGCGCGACGGATAGAAGCGCTTCCATTCGAGCTGGTTGGCCCAGAAGGCCGCCAGGAAGGCGTATTCGCCGTTCTTCGCGAGTTCGGTGTCGTAGCTATTATCCCAGCCCGGTTGCGGGTCGCCCATGTGGCGGAGACCAGCCGTAAGGCGTTCGCCGACGGAAGTATGCGCGGTCGAGGCGGCTTTGAGGTCTCGGCGGCCGACGAAATATGCGACCAATAGGATAGCAAGCAGCGGCGCGAGCAGAGCGGCGACGTTGCGCCAGCGAGGCGTGACGTCGGCGGCAGCGCCTTCTTCCCAGCGTTGTACCAAGCCTAGGCGACGCCAGAGCAGGAAGAGCCCCGTCGCGATTGCGAACACGATCGCGATGATCAGCGGAAGGTTATAGGACTCCTTGATGTTCTTCAGCACCTCGGTCGTGTAGACGAGGTAGTCGACCGCGATGAAGTTGAAGCGGACGCCGAACTCTTCCCAGAAGAGGATTTCCGAAATCTTCCAGAACGTGAAGAGGAACGCGCCAAAGATCCAGGCGGCGCGTAGCGGCAGGCGGAGCAAGCGGGAAGCGGACCAGGACCCCGGCCACACCGTGCTGAGCAGCCCCATCGGCAAGGTCAGGAACCAAGCCATGAAGAGATCGAACAGCAGCCCGACGAACAACGCGGCGAAGGTCGGCAAGCCCCAGGAGACGCCGCCGGCCGAGGCTACGAGAAGACCAAGGCGAAGGAGCGAACCGAGAAGGACGTAACTGGTGGCGAGGAGCAATGTGCCACCCTGCCGCGAACCCAGGACCTTCGAGAACAGCGATTTCACGGGGTGATTAGTCGGAAAATCGCTCCCTCAGGGCGAGCCAATTAAACGGCCGCTGCCAGGCCTCACCGTTCCGGCACCTCGTCGACACCCGAACCACCCCAAGGATGGCAACGGCAGATCCGCCGGAATCCCATCCAGCCGCCCTTGAAGAAACCGAAACGCGCCAAGGCCGTCGCCACATAACAGGAACAGGTCGGGTGGTAGCGGCAGCCAGAGCCGGGGATGAGATGCAAAGGCTTCGAAAGGAACCGACGATAAAAACCGACGAGAGCCAATGCCAGCATCGCCAGTAACGATGGGCGAGGCTCGCTCATGCGGATGGCGCGGACTTCGCGGCCAAGATACGGACGGCCGCGGCGGCATAGACCTTACGAAGCTCGGCCAGTGAGCGTTTCAGCATGCCCGAACGGATGACCAGCACGACCTCCCAGCCCGCCGGGAAAGCGGCCTCGTCGGTCCGGAAAAGCTCACGCGCCAGACGCTTGGCCCGGTTGCGATCGACAGCCAGAGGTAGGTTCTTCTTGGCCGCAATGACGGCGAAACGGGCCTTACCCCGCTCACCCGTCTGGCGGAAATTCAAAAGAAAAGGCCCGCAATCCAGTCGCGAGCCTTCTTGGCGGAGGCGGTTGAAGTCGGCCGAGGCGCGAATTCGACGCTCCCGCGGGAGACGCATGGGGCTTAGGAGGCGCCGAGGCGCTTACGACCGATGGCACGGCGCTTGGCCAGAACCTTACGGCCACCGGGGGTCTTGGAACGGGCGCGGAAACCGCACTTGCGGGCGCGGGAGATCTTTGACGGACGATAGGTCGGATGCATGGCTGTAAAGGAACAGCCAAGGACACCCCACCGAGGGTGTCAAGCCCCACGCTTCCCGGCTTGGCAGATGGCCTCAGGAGGGGGAGGATGGGCCCATGAGCCCGGAAAAAGGCAAACTAAGGCCCACCCCGCCCCGGGCCTACCTGAACCCCGAGTTCATGACTAGCCCCCAGGCCCGCGGTATCCGCGTGCTGACGGAGATGACCGAGCCGCATCTGCGCTTCAAGAAATACGGCGTACGCAACACCGTCGTGATGTTCGGCTCCGCGCGCACCTTACCCCCAGAAGTCGCCCGTAAGCGCCTCGAAGAAGCCAAGGCCATGGCCGCCAGCGGCACCTGCGCCGACGCCGAGTGCGCGCACCGTGTCCGCGTCGCGGAAATCGACCTACGTAGCTCCGCTTATTACGAAGCCTGCCGCGAGCTCGCTTTCGAGATGACCAAGTGGTCGCTCACGCTACCCGAGTGGCAGCGTTTCCTGGTCTGCTCCGGCGGCGGACCCGGCATCATGGAAGCCGCCAACCGCGGCGCGCATGAAGCCGGCGGTCGCTCCGTCGGCCTTGGCATCGCCCTGCCCTTCGAACAGGAACACAATCCTTACATCACGCCCGAGCTCGACCTGGAATTCCACTACTTCTTCGTGCGCAAGTATTGGTTCCTCTACCTCGCCAAGGCCCTCGTAGCCTTCCCTGGCGGCTTCGGCACGATGGACGAGCTCTTCGAGATGCTCACCCTCATCCAGACGAAGAAGACCAAGAAGCAATTCCCGGTACTGCTCTTCGGCTCCGCCTTCTGGAAGAACGCCATCAACTTCGAAGCCTTCCAGGAATGGGGCATGGTCTCACCGGAAGATCGCGACCTCTACATCCATGTCGACTCCGTGAAGGAAGCGCGCGACATGCTGATTGAAATCATCACGGAGCGCTACCTGAAGCCCGACAGCGAAGCGAATGACTGAAGCCATCGGTATCGCCCTGACGACCTTGCCCTCCCGCGACGAAGCCGACCGCCTCGCCGCCGACGCGGTGGCCGCCGGGCTCGCCGCCTGTGCGCAGGTCGACGGACCGGTTCGCTCACACTACACTTGGGAAGGTAAGGTCGAGAGCGAGGAGGAGTTCCGTGTCACCTTCAAGTACGCCGCAAACAAGGGCGCCGACCTCGAAGCATGGGTCCACTCCCGCCATCCTTACGCCGTGCCTCAATGGCTCGCCTTCGCGGCCGACCACACTTCACCCGGCTACCGCGCCTGGGTGCTCGGCGTACGCTGATTCCATGGACCTGTCCGCCGCCAAAGCCATCCTCTACTGCGCCCTCGGCCTCTTCGTGCTGTTCGCTTGGGCGCGCGAACGTCGGAAGCGCCACCTCAGCGGCGAACCAGAAAAGTTCTGGCCGGGTACGACGTACGCACCAACAGGTGCCTATTTCATCGCCGCTACTGGAGCTATCCTGATTACCATCGCTGAAGCCGCCGTCGAGAAACGCGCCGGCCTCACCGACCAGCAAAGTATCCTGCCGGCGATCTTCATCTTCCAGCTACTCGGTGCCTCCATCATCGAAGAGATGCTCTTCCGCGGCTTCGTCGCTCCCGGGGAATTATTCGGGCGCAAACTGCTCGCCTTGATGATCATCGGCTCGCTCGTCTTCGCGCTCATCCATAACTTCGACCTCAGCGAACCCGAAGGCCGTGTCAATGCGGCCTTCGCCTTCATCACGTCGCTCTGGCTCTATGTCGTACGCTTTAATCCGCTGAATCCAGACCGTTCGCTGCTGCCATGTTTTATGGCTCATACCGTTCGTAATCTGGCGGTCTTCGGGATTAAAGGAGCCCAAGGCTTCATAAGCTGGTAATTTGACGAGGGCGCGGGCCAAATCCATTGCAACCATGGGCTGGGTTTGCTGTCTTGAAGTCGCCCCATGGAACCCCTCGAACACGGTAACCGTCGCGACTTTTTGAAGCTCGGCGCGCTCACCGGTCTCGGCATGGGACTCGCCGCTATTCCCTCAGTCGAAGCGAAGCCGGATCCCGCGAAACTGAAACATCGTGCGGCGGCCGATATCGGCGCGCCCCGCCCACGCCCGCTGGGGAATAAGCCTGTCTGGGATCTGACAACGAAGCCCACCGAGAAAGTCCGCGTGGGTATCATCGGCCTGAACCGCGGCTCCTCTCACGTGGCGTCGGTTGCCTCCACGCCTTTCGCCGAAGTCGTCGCGGTGTGCGACATCCGTGACGACCGCGCCAAGGCGCAGGCGGAAGTAGTCCGTAAGAAGACCGGCAAGACGCCCGTCGTCTACAGCGGCGACGAGAACGTCTGGGAGAAGATGGTCGCCCGCGACGACATTGATGTCGTCTACATCGCCACGCCCTGGGAATGGCATAAGCCGATGGCCATCCGCTCCATGGAGCTCGGCAAGCATGCCTTCATCGAAGTGAACTGCGGCCTGACGGTCGACGAATGCTGGGACATCGTCGACGCCTCTGAAAAATACCAGCGTCACTGCCCGATTCTCGAGAACTGCTGCTACGGTGAGGAAGAGCTCTTCGTTCTGAACCTCGCCCGCCAAGGCTTCTTCGGTGACTTGAAGCACGGAGAATGCGGTTACATCCACGACCAACGCGGCAAGCCAGGCGCGAGCTTCCTCGACGCCGGCCGCGAATGGCGCCGCAACTACTCCACCCTACTCCAAGGCAACGTCTACCCCACGCACGGCCTCGGCACGATTTCCCAGTATATGGGCATTGGCCGCGGGGATGCTTTCAAATACGCCGTGTCGGTCTCTTCGCCGGAGTTCGGACTATCCCAGCTGAGGGAACGTGTGAAGCCCGACCGCGACCGCTCCAAAGACCAACAGTTCGTCTGTGGCGACATGAACACCTCGATCGTGAAGACCGAGCTCGGACGCACCATCGTCATCCAGCACGATAACACCAGCCCGCGACCCTACACGCGCGGCAATCTGCTCAGCGGCTCCCTCGCCACCTTCGCCGGCTACCCAAACCGCCTGGCAATCGACGCTGACAACGAGAGCGTGTTGCTCGATCCGAAGGAAAAGCGAAACAGCCACTCCTGGACTTACGAAGGAGAAAAGCTCAAGAAATTCATGGCCGAGAATATGCACCCCCTTCTCAAAAAGCTGATGACCGAAGCCAAGAAAGTCGGCGGCCACGGCGGCATGGACCACGTGATGAGCTACCGGTTCCTCGATTGCGTCCGCCAAGGGATCACACCTGACCTCACCGTCTACGATGCCGCTTCTTGGTCGGCCTTGGTCGATCTCTCTGACCGTTCCGTCCGTGACGGCAGCATCCCCGTCGCCTACCCCGACTTCACGCGCGGCGGCTGGAAGACTCTCAAACCCCTCCCCATCATTTCCTAACCCTACCCTCACCCCAAACCCTACTCCGCCATGAACCTCCCCGAAAACTCCAACCGACGCGACTTCCTTAAACTCGGCGCCCTCGCCGGCCTCGGCCTTGGCCTCAGCGCCGTCCCGTCGGCCGAAGCCAAGCCTGACCCCCGCGACCTCAAGCTCCTCGACGCGCGCGACATCTCCGCCACGCGTCCTCGCCCGGCCGGCAACAAGCCCGTCTGGGACCTGACGACCAAGCCCATCGAGAAAGTCCGGGTCGCCGTCATCGGCCTCAACCGCGGCCGCTCCCACGTGAACTCCACCGCGAACATCCCCTTCGCTGAAGTCGTCGCTGTCTGCGACATCGTCGAAGCCCGCGCCAAGAGCGCCGCAGCCAACGTTAAGAAAGTTACTGGCAAGGAGCCCGCGATATATTTCGGCGATGAGAACGCCTGGGAGAAGATGCTCGAGCGTGATGATATCGACGTGGTCTTCGTGGCCACCCCTTGGGAGTGGCACGTGCCGATGGCCCTCAAGGTCATGGCCAAGGGTAAGCATGCCTTCATCGAGGTCTCACCCGCGGTCACCGTCGACGAATGCTGGCAGCTGGTGGACATGGCCGAGAAGACCCAGCGCCACTGTTCAATCATCGAGAACTGCTGCTATGGCGAAGAAGAGCTCTTCGTACTGAACCTAGCCCGTCAGGGCTTCTTCGGCGACCTCAAGCACGCCGAATGCGCCTACATCCATAACCTCGCCGGCGGGGTTCTGTGGAGCCTCGGCAGCGAAGGCGATTGGCGCCGCGACTACCATCGCTTCATGGACGGCAACCTGTACCCCACGCATGGCCTCGGCCCGGTGGCCCAGTACATGAACATCGGCCGCGGCGACGCCTTCAAGTTCGTGGTCTCCGTCTCTTCCCCGGAATTTAACCTCACCCAGTTCCGCGATAAGCACCAGCCAAACAAGGGCAAGCACAAGGACGAGAAGTTCGTCTGCGGCGACATGAACACCTCAATCATCAAGACGCAGCTCGGACGGACCATCATGATCCAGCACGACGTCGTGAGCCCCCGCCCCTACACGCGCATCAATGCACTGTGCGGCACCCAGGCCACATTCTTCGGCTACCCCGGCCGCCTCGCGGTCGATGCCGACAACAAGCACGCGATCCTTGATCCGAACGAAAAGCGCAGCAGCCACGAGTGGACCTACGAGAAGGAAAAACTCACCAAGTTCATGAAGGCCAACCAGCACCCGTTGATCAGCAAGATTGGCGAGCTGGGCAAGAAGGTCGGCGGCCACGGCGGCATGGATTTCGTCATGGCCTATCGCATGCTCGATTGCGTGCGTCAGGGCATCACCCCGGACATGACCGTGTACGATGCGGCCGACTGGTCCGCGATCCTCGAGATCTCCGCCCGCTCCGTAAAGGAAGGCAGCATGCCCATCCAGTGCCCCGACTTCACCCGCGGCGGCTGGAAGACCATCAAGCCCCTCGGCATCGTCTCGTAAGTTAAGCGCCAGTCCACCTCACAGACCCGGCCACTCGGCCGGGTCTTTTGTTTGCGGGGAACCCTCACTCTCGCCGCCAGATTCCCTAGGTTGAGGGATTAATCTGAATATCTGATGCTTGACGGTATTCCAAATTGGAATGTATTATGCCGACTCCTGAATGGAACGTCTTGCCGACTCCTGAATTCATCCGAACTTCTCAGGCCTACGAAAAGAAGCATCCGGACGAACTCGCCGCCGCCCTCGCCAACCTCCTCCACCGCTACCTGCCACGACTGAACCACGCCCGCCACCATGGCCTCGTCCACGCCGGCTGCCTTCATCATGAAGGACATGGCGTCATCGCGATCGACCAGAGCGGCCAAGGTCGGAACCTCAGCGAAACCAGGCTGTATGCCTACCCGCACGACGAATCCCTCACCCTTCACCTCCTGCTGATCGGCGACAAGTCATCCCAGAAACGCGACCTCCGCATCGTACGCGAAATCATCAGGCGAATCCCCCTCGATCCCCCTCATGGCTAAACTTACCTCACCCCTCAGCTCGACCCGCTACCGGAACGTGGAAGACCTCCGCAAGGCGGGCATCATCTCGCCCGAGACTGCTCTTCGCGTCCGTGCCGCCGGCGTGCGGACCAAAGTCATCACAGACCTCGTCTGCCAGCGCCTGAGCGCCGGGCTGTCCCAGAAGGACGTGGCCCGACGCATGGACCGGACCCAGAGCTGGGTCTCCAAGTTTGAAGACCGCCTCGACGCCGAACTCACCCTCGGCGATATCCAGGCCTACTGCCAGGCGATCGCCGGCGGCCTCGCGCTAGAGTTCGGACGCCGTATCCGCACTGCGGCCTGATCGGGCTTCTGGGTTGCCCCCGCTTACGCCGCGACAAAGACTGCGCCCATGGGCTCACCCGCCGCACTCGCGACCTGGACCGCTGGTCTTGTCACCCGTTCGGGCGAAGAGACCGAGCGGGCGGCCGAGGCGTTCGCGGCCCTGCTGCCGGCCGACACCGTCCTCGCCCTCGAGGGTGACCTCGGCGCTGGCAAGACGACTTTCGTGCGCGGCCTCGTGCGCGGCCTGGGCGTGACGGGCGATATCACCAGCCCCTCCTTCGCCCTGCTCAACGTCTACGAAGGCAAGCGCCAGATCTTCCACGTCGACGCCTATCGGCTGACGCGTCCAGAGGCCTTCGACGACCTGCTCATCTGGGACCTGGCGAAGTCTCCCTGGAACGTGGTCGTGGAATGGCCGGAGAATGTCGCGGGGCGCCTCCCCGCAACACGGTGGCAAATGAAAACCTCCATCCTAGCGGATGGCGGTCATCGATTTGAACTGACCCTCGCGGGTTAGCTTACTTGTCGAAGCGCTTGCGCTCGTTTTCCGTGAGGTAACGCTTGCGCATGCGGATGAAGTTCGGGGTGATTTCGACCATCTCGTCGGACTCGATGTATTCGAGGCAGGACTCAAGGGACATCTGGCGCATCGGCTTGATCTTGGCCGCGTCGTCGGAACCAGAAGCACGCACGTTGGAGAGCTTCTTGTTGATGACGAGGTTGATCTCGAGGTCGTTGTCCTTGCAATGTTCGCCCACGATTTGGCCCATGTAGATCTCGTCGGTCGGCTTCACGAAGAAGTCGCCACGGTCATACAGACGGTCAAGGGAGTAAGCCGTGACGGCGCCTCCTTCTCCACCAATCATTACGCCAGCGGCACGGTGAGGGGCTTCGCCGCGGACCGGTTCGTATCCGAGAAGATTGTGGTACATGACGGCATCGCCACGGGTGGTGGTGAGCATCAGCGTGCGGAGGCCGAAGAGGGCGCGGGACGGAACCTTGAATTCCATGTGAATCCAGCCGCTGGTGCCGGCCTTGGCGTCCATCGAGCGGAGTTCGCCGCGACGTCCGAGGACGAGGGACATCACATCGCTCTGGGAGGCTTCGGGGCAATCAACAGCCAGGGTCTCGACGGGCTCGCACTCGACGCCGTCGATCTGCTTCATGATTACGGTGGGCTTGCCCACGGAGAGTTCGTAACCTTCGCGGCGCATCGTTTCGATGAGCACGCCGAGGTGCATCAGGCCACGGCCAGAGACCTTCCAAGAATCGGCGCCGACTTCGCGATCGACGCGTAGGGCGACGTTCTTCTCAAGCTCCTTGATGAGACGCTCGCCGACCTGGCGGCCGGTGACGAACTTACCATCGCGACCAGCGAAGGGCGAATCGTTGACGCGGAAGGCCATGGTCACGGTGGGCTCGTCGACGCTGACGGGCGGCATCGGGCGGGGGTCTTCCTGGTCGGTGATGGTCGCACCAATCTCGACGTGGTCGAGGCCGATGACGGCACAGATGTCACCGGCGGAGACTTCCTGGGCCTTAACGCGGCCGAGAGCTTCAAAGACTTCGACTTCGAGGACGCGCTGCTTGAACTGTTCACCATTACGGGTGACCATCATGACAGGCATACCGGGGGCAATCTTACCAGCGGTAACACGACCGACGGCGATACGACCGACGTAGTCGGAGTAAAGCATGGCCGTCACCATGATCTGGAGCGGGTTGGCAAGGGCCTCGGCGCGGGACTTGAAGCCAGCGGCGGCACCACGGGAGGAACCTTCGGCGTAGGGCTCAGGGATCTTGTCGACGATAGTGTAGAAGAGGTCCATCAGGTCCGTCGGACGCTTGCCTTCCACGGTCTTGGCGCGATCGAGGGTACCCCAGCCTTCACGGCCGGAAGCGTAGATGATCGGGAAATCAAGGGCGGACTCGGGGGCGTCGAGGGCGACGAGCAAGTCGAAGACTTCGTCGACGACGGCGTCAGGGCGGGCGGAGGACTTATCGATCTTGTTGATGACGACGATGGGCTTGAGGCCGAGAGCGAGCGCCTTGGAAAGCACGAAGCGGGTCTGGGGCATCGGGCCTTCGAAGGAGTCGACGACGAGGAGGCAACCGTCAGCCATGTTGAGCACGCGTTCGACTTCGCCGCCGAAGTCGGCGTGGCCCGGGGTGTCGATCAGGTTGATCTTGTATTCCTTCTGGTCGCGAGGGTCGGTCCACTTGATCGCGCAATTCTTGGCGGTGATTGTAATGCCGCGTTCGCGCTCAAGGTCGCCCGAGTCCATGATCAGTCCGTGCTGGCCGCCGGCGAGCTTGTCGAGGTCCTCGGCACGGAACATGCCAGACTGGTAGAGGAGGCGGTCGGTCAGGGTCGTTTTGCCATGGTCGACGTGAGCAATGACTGCGATGTTACGGAGATTCATCTGTAAAGGCCTTACGCATAGGAAAATAGGCCCTTGTGCAAGGGGAATAAGCCACTGTTACCCAATTATTGCGGGTTTTGGGGCACCAGACGGGGGCAGGCGGTCTTAGGCCAGCCCGTCGCGCTCCAAAAGGGCCTCCGGATCGAGGTCCCGGCCCATGAAATCCCTGAACAGCTTCTCGGCCGGCTCGGAGTTGCCCTTGGAGAGTACTTTAACCCTGAGTTCCCGACCCACCTTGGGGTTCAGGACCCCCTCCTTGAGGAAGCGGGTGAAAGCATCGGCCTCGAGGGCTTCGGCCCATTTATAAGAATAATAACCCGCGGCGTAGCCGGTGGCGTCCGAGAACAGGTGGTTGAAACGGCGCGCCATGGCCGGCCCCCGGCGGGTGGTCCGGGCCTGCCAGTCGGCGAAGTCCTCGTTCCAGTGGGAGTCCAGGTCGCGGCCGCGGAGTTCCTCGGCCCGGATGTGTAGGTCGAGGTCGAGCTTCGAGAAGGCGAGCTGGCGCATGCAGGTCGAAGCGGCGCGGAAGTTGGCGGCGGCATCGAGCTTGGCCAGGAGGTCGGACGGCAACGGGGCCCCGGTCTCGTGGTGGCGGGCGAAGACGGCGAGCGACTCTTCCTCCCAGCACCAGTTCTCCAGGATTTGCGAAGGCAGCTCGACGAAATCCCAAGCAACGCGGACGCCGGAGAGGGATTCGACTTCAACCTCGCTGAGGAGGTGATGGAGCAGGTGACCGAACTCGTGGAAGACCGTGGTGACCTCGTCGTGGTTGAGCAGCGCCTCCTTGCCGGCGACAGGCGGCGTGAAGTTGCCGCACATCAGACCAAGGTGCGGAGCGAACGAGCCGTCCGGACGAGGGCCGCCGGTGCGGAAGAAGTTCATCCAAGCCCCTCCCCTCTTCGATTCGCGTGGAAACCAGTCGGTGTAGAAAGAGCCCAGCAGACGGCCTCCGTCGCGCACTTCGTAGAAGCGGACCTCTGGATGCCAGACGCAGATCGGCGCGCCTTCGACGCGCGGTTCGGCGGCGCGGACGACGGTCTTGGCGCCGGTAGCCTGGTCGACGTGATAGGTATCACGGGCGACGACCTGGATGCCGAAAAGGCCGCCGAAGAGGCGGAACATGCCGGCGATCACGCCGTCGACGGGGAACCACGGACGCAAGGCCTCGTCATCGAAATCATATTTCTCGCGGCGCATCTTCTCGGACCAATAGCCGAATTCCCACGGGTGCAGAGAACGTAGCACATCGCCGGCTTTGGCGGCACGGTATTGCTCAAGCTCGATGCCTTCGGCTTGGAATTTCGGGCGAATACGCAGGCCGATATCCTCGATGAACTTCAGTGCCGTGTCACCCGTGCGGGCCATGCGGCGGGCCGTGGTGAAGTCGGCGAAGTGCTTCTTACCCAGTAGGCGGGCTTTTTCGTGTCGCAGGGCGAGGATCTCGCCGACGAGCGCGGTGTTGTCCCAGGCGTCCTTCAGGCCGACCTGACCGAGCCCTTCCCAGCACTGGCGACGCAGGTCTTCGTCGTCGGCGTATTGCAGCACCGGGACGACCGAGGGAGACTGCAGCGTGAGGCGCCAGGCTTCAGGCTTACCCTTGGCGGTCGCGGACTGCTTGGCCGCCGCGAGCGCACCAGCCGGCAGACCCGCGAGGCGCTTCTCATCATCAATGAAGAGTTCCCACGCATTGGTGGAATCCAGGACGTTCTCGGAATACTTCTGCGTCTTCTCCGCGAGCTGCGCGTTGAGGGTCGCCAGACGCGTCTTCCCTTCTGTCGGGAGGTCAGCGCCGTTCTCCTCGAAGTCGGCCATCGTCTCCTCGAGGAAACGACGGCGTACGCCTGTCAGCGCCTTGGCATCGGCCGTGGCGGCGTAAGCCTTGAAGACCGCCCAAAGTTCTGGGTCGAGCGTCAGCGACGTAAGGAACGCCGTGACCTCAGGCATCATCGCGTTATAGGCCTTACGGAGTTCGGGCGAGTTGAGAACGGAGTCGAGGTGCGAGACCAGACCCCAGGCACGGGAAAGATCCTTCGTCGTGGCCTCGAAGCCCAGCAGCACCTGGGCGTAGGTCAGGTCGGCGCCCTTCGTTTGTTTGAATCCATCGACGTTGGCGCGGGCGCGACGCAGGGCTTCGCGGATGTCCGGCTCGACGTGTTCGGGCTTCAGGCTGCTCCAGTCGAAAAGAAACTCGTCGGCGAGGAAAGGGTGCACGCCACCAGCGTGCGGGAACGGGGCCCGATTTCAAGGCAACCCTACGTCCGGTGACGTCGGCAAGCAGCGAGGGCTTGCGGGGAGGCCTCGGCGGGCACACTTTGAGGCATGAGCAAGTTGGAGGCAGTGCCCGTCACCGGCATCGAGGTCATCCCCGTCAAGGGAGGCACCGCCGTATTCCTTGTGACCGCCGCGAAGGCCATGGTCATCCAGGTGGACCCCGCCGTCGGCGAGGCCCTGCAGGGCGCCTTGGACGGCCGCGTACCCGATCGCCCGCAATCGCACGACCTCATGCTCCATCTCCTGCTCGGCCTGGACGCCGGCGTGGTCCACGTGGCCATCGTCGACGTCAAGGACGGCGTCTTCTTCGCACGCATCCTGCTCGGCCAGGAAGGCCCGGTCGCCCGCAAGATTGCCGAGGTCGACGCGCGCCCCAGCGACGCCCTCGTGCTCGCCGTGAAGGCTAAGCGCCCGGTGTTTATCGCCAAGAGCGTCCTGGACGTCTGTGACGACATGACGGAGATGCTCGCGCGCCTGCGCAAGCAGGCGTGAGCAGATCGCTGCCAGTCCCCGCCGTCGCCGGCACGCGTCCTTCGGTGCTCGCACCGATGCAGGACGTTACCACCACCGGCTTCATGCGCGTCATCGGCCGGCGAGGGGCGCCCGATTGGTTCGTGACTGAATATTTCCGCGTGCACGAGAGCTCCACGCCGGAGAAGCACATCGTCGATTCCGTCGTCAACCACGGCACCGGCCGCCCGGTCTTCGCGCAGCTCATCGGCGAGGACACCCCGCACATGCTGCGCACCATCCGCGAGTTGGGGAAGCTGCCTATCGCCGGCGTCGACCTCAACATGGGCTGCCCGGCGCCCAAGGTGTATCGCAAGAACGTCGGCGGCGGCCTCCTGCGTGATCCGGCCAAGATCGATGAGCTCATCGGCGCCATGCGCCAAGAGATCACCGGCCTCTTCACCGTCAAGATGCGCATCGGCTTCGACGGTCAGGAGCGCTTTGATGAAATCCTCGCAATCGTCGCGAAGCATCAAGTCGACCTGCTCACCGTGCACGGGCGCACTGTCAAAGGACTCTATTGGTCCGAAGTGGATTACGTCGCCATCGCCAAGGCCGTGCAGGCCGTCCCCTGCCCCGTCATCGCCAACGGCGATGTCACCTCTGCCGCCAAGGCCCAACGACTAGCGTCCGAGACCAAGGCGCACGGCATGATGATGGGCCGGCACGCCATCCGGAATCCATGGATTTTCCGCCAGTGGCGCGAAGTCCAGCAGGGCCTAACGCCGTTCGCGCCCACGTTGGCGGATGTGCGGACCTATATTCAGGAGCTCGCCGACGAATGCTGCGACGCGGCTAAGGCCACGGATAAGCAGGCTGGACGCCTCAAGAAATTCCTCAACTTCGTCGGACTCGCCGTGGATACCGAAGGCAAGTTCCTCCACGACATGCGCCGGACCGACAACCTGCCGGACCTATTGAAGTGCTGCGACGCACACCTCTTGGGAGCGCGCGCCGGCGAAGCTTATCCGGACGAGCCGCACCGCGGCCTCATTGCTCGGCCGACGCGTGAGACCCAGCAGGGCTGCGCGCTCTAAGCTCAGCCAGCGCGCACGCCCGCGCGAAGGCGACGGTCGCGGGCGAGTACGAAGAGCAATGGACCGCCGATGACTAGCAGCGACCAGAGCCCTAGCACCAGCGCCCAGAAAGTGCCGAGTCCGCAGAAGCAGGACTGCTTGCGGCGCAGCACGAAATACCAAGGCAGGCAGAGGGCTAAGCCCACCGCGGAGCCCGCGATATTCTTGCCGACGAAGCGTTCCACCGCATCGGCCTGACCGCGCGACCGGTGCAGCAGGATCGGCGTCCAAATCAGCCAAGACACCACCCAGACGGCGAGGGCCCCGACAATATAAGGCGTAGAATCAAAACCCTTCGGGTCGGCCTTAGCTGAAAGAAAATCGACCGAAGCGAGCAGCGGAATCACGATAAAGACTCCGCCCAGGAACGCGGCGGCGAGGACGCGCGGCCCGAGCGGAGTCTTGCCGCCCGTCGACGGAGCGACCGGCAAAGGCAGCATAAGTAGACAGGACTGCAGAAGTGCGAATCCCCAGAGCAGCAGAATCCAGAACCAATCCGACCCCGAGGCTTCAAAGATACCGGCCCCAAGGAGGGTACTGAGCTTCAGGGTGTTAGCGTCCCACCCGATGAGGGCGACGACCACCATCATCACGAAATGGAACACGAAGGCCAAAAGCACGGACAAGGATAGGACGCGGACGAAAATGCGGGGCATGATGGGGTAACCGAAGCCTATCCCGATGGTCCGATTAGCCAAGGAAAAGCCCCGGACGATGGCCGCCCCTTGACTCCCGCCGAATGCCCCTAAACTTGTAGGCATGATCAACCTCACCGAAGCCGCTGCCCAGCAGATCCAGGTGCTGCAGAAAGCCCAGGCCAACCCTGAGTCCGTCCTCCGCGTGCTCGTGGAGACCGGCGGCTGTTCCGGCTTCGAATACGGCATGGCGTTCGACGTGCGTAAGACCGACGACCTCGAGTTCGAGAGCCAGGGTATGAAAATCCTCATCGACCCCACCAGCCACGCCTACCTCGACGGCTCCACCGTCCATTTCGACGACGGCCTGCACGGCAAGGGCTTCGAAGTCCGCAACCCGAACGCCAGCAGCACCTGCGGCTGTGGTAAATCCTTCAGCTAAGCCAATGACCTCTCCCTACCGCCTCCTCCTAGCCGGTCTCGCCTGCGCCCTCGTCGCTTGCTCTTCCGAAGCCGACAAGAAATCTGCCGCCCCGCTGGTCGCCTCGCCCTCCCCTGCCATCTCTCCCATGAAAGCTTCCGCTCCCCAGTCCAAAGTCCCTCAGGTGCTCGTCACGCTCGACGATGGTAAAGGCGGAATCGGCCAACCCACGCTCGTCGATAAAGTCGTCAAGACCGACGCCGAATGGGCCGCGATGCTCACGCCGGACCAGTATTTCGTCACGCGCGCCAAGGGAACCGAGCGGCCATTCTGCGGCACCCTGCTCGATAACAAGAAGACCGGCACGTACCACTGCGTCTGCTGCGATCTGCCGCTCTTCGCCTCCAACGCCAAATTCAACTCCGGCACCGGCTGGCCGAGCTTCTTCCAAGGCGTCTCCAAGGAGAACATCGCCACCATCACCGACAAGAGCCACGGCATGGCCCGCACTGAGATCCTCTGTGCGCGCTGCGACTGCCACCTTGGGCACGTGTTCGAAGACGGCCCAGCTCCGACCGGCCTGCGCTACTGCCTCAACTCCGAGTCCCTCAAGTTCAAGGAACTCAAGGTCGCGTCGGAGAAGAAGTAACTTACTTCTTTTTCGCCTTCGACTTCGAGGCCGCCTTCTTCACCGGGGCGGCCTTCTTCTTGGCCACGACCTTGACCGGTTTCTTCTTGAGGGGCTTGGCAGACTTCTTCACTAGAACCTTCTTTGCGACCGCCTTAGCCTTCTTCACGACCGGCTTAGATTTCGGAGCAGCCTTCTTCGCCTTAGAGGGCTTAGCGGCTTTCTTTACCACAGGCTTGGCCTTCGCCTTCGGGGTGACGACCTTAGCGGAGTGGACCTTCGCCAGGCGCTTGGCCACGGCAGGTTCGACGTAAGGAGCAGGCGCCTTCGGGCGCTGATCGACCGGGCCTTTCACGGCGGCCCAGAGCTTATCGCGGAACTCCTGAATGCCTTCCTGGGAGTAACAAGAGATCGGGATGACCATGTCCTTCACGCGCTCCTGGAACTTCTTGAGCTTCGCGGCGGCGGCCGGCAGATCCATCTTGTTAGCCACGATGATGCGCGGCTTCGCGGCGAGGATTGGCGAGTAGAGGCGGAGTTCGCGTTCGAGAATGCGATGGTCGTCCCACGGCTCGCGATTTTCGCTGCCAGCCATGTCGATAATGAAGACCAGCAGCGAGCAACGCTCGACGTGGCGGAGGAACTGGTGGCCGAGGCCGCGGTTCTCGTGCGCACCTTCGATGAGACCCGGGATGTCAGCCATCACGATACGGTCGAAGCGATCGGTGTAGTCGATTACGCCCACGTTGACATGGAGGGTCGTGAACGGATACGGCGCCATCTTCGGGCGGGCAGCCGTGAGGAGATTGGTCAGGGTCGACTTACCTGCGTTCGGGTAGCCCACCAGGCCGATGTCAGCGATCGTCTTGAGCACGATACGGAAGCTGCCTTCTTCGCCCGGGTAGCCGGGAGTGGTGCGACGCGGGGCTTGGTTGACCGAGCTCTTGAAGTTCATGTTGCCCATGCCGCCCTTACCACCGGCGAGCAGGATTACGCGTTCGCCGTGTTCGGTCAGCTCGGCCACGAGACGGTTGGAGCCTTCCTCGAGGACCTGCGTGCCCGGAGGCACCGGCAGGATCAGGTCGCCGCCATCGGGACCCGCGCACTGGCGGCCCTGACCCGGAGCGCCATTGCGGGCGCGACGGTGTGGCTGCCAGCGATAGGCCTGGAGGTCGCCTTCGTTACGGTCGCAGACCAGCACGACGTCTCCGCCCTTACCGCCGTTACCGCCGTCGGGTCCGCCCTTCGGGATGAATTTCTCACGACGGAAGCTGACGCAGCCGTGGCCGCCGTCACCGGACTTCAGTTCAACCTTGGCTTCGTCGATAAACATTTGCCCCAAGGTAGGGCCTCCCCGGCCCCGAGGGCGAGGAGGAAAGGCGACGGCTTAGCGCTCCAACCCGCGGGAACGGCGCAACCAGCGCTCGATCGGCGAGAAGAAGATAAGGTCCGCCAGCAGGCCGACGCCCACAACGACAAGCATGACGCCCACGACCTGATCCATGCGAAGCAGCTCACGGCCCGCATGCAGGAGGGACCCCAGCCCAAAGCCAGAGAGAATGACCACGAAAATTTCGGCGGCCATGAGCGAACGCCAAGCAAAAGCCCAGCCCTGCTTAAGACCGCTGATGACTCCGGGCAAAGCGGCTGGGAAAATCACACGCACCCAAAGGTGCCAGCCGCGGGAGCCCATGGTCATAGCCGCGCGAAGGTAAAGCGGCTGGACGGAGAGCACCGACTCCTGCACCGCAATGACAACAGCCCAGACCGTACCCATGACGACGACGAACAGGACGGCCGCTTCGTTCTGACCGAAGGCGATAATCGCCACCGGGACCCAACAAACCGAGGGAAGTGTCTGCAGGCCGAGCGACAGAATGCCGATGGTGTCGCGGGCGAGGCTCGAGCGGGCACAGAGAGCGCCCACGGGGATACCGATGGCGGCGCCGATGATGAAACCGAGCATCAGTCGGCGCATCGTGACCCACGTGGCCGAAGCCAGAGAGCCGTCACGAAGCGCAGACCAGAACCATTCGCCAATCTGGGTCGGCGAGGGGACGAGGACGTCATCGACTCGACCAGAACGGACGAACCACTCCCATCCGCCGAGGATCAGGAGCCCGATGAGGATAGGAACGAGGGCGCGGGGAGATTTCATACGAGACCCTCCTTCGGTTCGGCGAGGTGGGCGGAAAGGGCGGTGGTGATATCGGCGGCCAAGGTGGCTAGGGCCGGATCGTTAATCCGGCGCGGACGAGGTAAATCGATGTTGAAGACCTGACGAATGCGACCCGGGTTAGGCGAAAGCAACACGACGCGGTCGCCGAGGCAGACCGCCTCACGGATGTTGTGGGTCACGAGCACGATCGTCTTCTTGCGCTGCGTGAAGATCTTCTGGATGTCGCCGTAAAGCTGGTCACGCGTGAGTGCGTCGAGGGCAGAGAACGGCTCGTCCATCAGCAGCACGCGCGGGTTCGGCGCGAGCGAACGGGCGAGGGCCACGCGCTGGCGCATGCCACCAGAAAGTTCGTGTGGGTGGGCCTTCTCCTTATCGGCCAGGCCAACGAGGTCTAGATAGTAGCGAGCGGCTTCGGTACGCTCGGCGTCGGAGAGGCCTGGCTTGAGGCGCAGGCCAAAGAGCACGTTCTCTAGGGCATCGAGCCAAGGGAAAAGCGCGTCCTGCTGGAACATCACCAAGCGATCGCGGCCAGGCTCGACGACATCAGCACCGTCGAGTTTGATCGAACCTTCGTCGACCTGCTCCAAGCCCGCAAGCAGGCTGAGTAACGTGGACTTACCGCAGCCCGACGGACCGACGAGCACGAGGAATTCGCCTTCCTTCACTTGCAGGTTGATATCTTCCACGGCTGTGACGAGACCAGCGCGGCCGTTGAAACGCTTAGTCACGTTGCGCAGCGTAAGCTGGGCGTTGGATTCACTGGACGGGTTAGCCGGCATGGAAGCGAAGGATTAGCGGAAACAGGGAGAAAGAAAGCAAGGCAGGTTACTTACGGACAATCGGACGGTCATCGATCAAGGCCTGCAATAAAGGACCCACTGGAGCTTCGCCCGACAGCAAGCCGCAGGCGCGAGAGTCGGCCTGGGCTTTGGCGAAGGCCTCGGACAGTCGGCGAAGGCGCAAGGCGGGATCTTCGGGCTGGTCCCAGCGGATGCGGCGAAGTGCAGGCGCAATCAGCTCAGACTTCGGGGCGGCGGAGCGGGATTCGGCACCGAGGGCTTCGCAAGACAGACGCTCGAGCAAAACAGGGTCCGCCACCAATCGGTCACGCAGCAGATAGTGGGAGCGGACGAAGGCAGAAACGGCCGCACCCTTTGCGTCGAGGGCCTTCTGCGACGAGGCCAGCACAGTGATGATTGAATCGCGATTCTCGACCAGGACCTCACCGCCGAAATCATCCACCAGACGGGTCACCCAGGGCTCGACCGTCCAGGCAGCGTCGATATCGCCTCGCTTGAAAAGGGCGATCAGTTCGGCGTTCTGCGCTGGGAGTACCTGGGCATCGCCACCGGCGATGGTGATATTGAGCCCGCCAGAACGTAGCCAGACTCGTGCATCGACATCCTGCGTGTTGCCGAGCTGTGGCGTGGCGATACGGCGTCCGCGGAAATCAATCGGCGTGCGTAAGGGCGAGCCCTTGCGCACGACCAAGGCGTTACCACCGGAAGCGACCGGAGCCAGGACGCGAATCGAGCGGCCCTTAGTGCGCACATGGGCGTTGATGACAGGCGAGGCGCCGACGTAGGTGATATCGATGGCGCCGGCGACAAGGGCCTCCATAGCGGAAGGACCAGCGTTGAAAGAACGCCACTCCAACTTCACACCGACCGGGAGGTTGGCCTGGTGAAAGTCTTTCCCTTCTCTTTCCAGCTGGCGTGCGGCCAGAGCCGGGGCGTGCGTCAGGTTAGGGAAGAAGCCCACCCGCAAGACGACTGGCTGTTCGGCCGCGACCGAGAAGGATACGGCGAGAAGAGCGAGGATAAGAGATCGCATAGCGGACATGATGGACGGAGACGGACGGCACTGTTAATTTATGACTACATTAGTTAAGATAACATGATTAGATGTCGAGCCTTATCTCTCTTACGTATAAAACTACATAAATACCTATAGATAAGCTATTTATATCAAAAAGCACCTACGACGAACCACAAGCTAGCCCCGACGACCAGTGCCGTGGCAACCCAACCCAGTAGACTAATCCAACGTGGGGCAACGAATACGCCCATGAAAGCAGAGTCTCCCGTCATGCGCACGAGCGGCCAGCAGGCAAACCCAAGCTGCAGGCTGAGGATGACCTGACTCCAGATGAGCAAGGTCTCCACCCTGCCCTCACCGGCCAGGCCGATGACGAGCAATGCCGGGATGAGCGCCGCAACCCGCGTGGAGGCACGGACGATCCAGCCTGGGCTCTTCACCTTGAGGAAGCCTTCGAGGACGATCTGGCCAGCCATGGTACCGGTGATGGTCGCATTCTGGCCGGAGGCGAGCAGCGCAACGGCGAAGAGTGTGCCGGCGAAAGTCGCCCCCAGCACGCCGTCCAGCAGGCGATGAGCCTCACGGATATCCGTCACGACTTCAGGTCGCCCGTGAAAAGCGGCGGCGCTGAGTACCAGAAGCCCGGCGTTGACGAAGAACGCCAGGCTGAGCGCGAGAGTCGAATCCCATGTCGCAAAGCGCATGGCCTCGCGCCGTGATTTCTCATCAGCGCCGAAATCGCGCGAACCGACGATCGACGAATGGAGATAAAGGTTATGCGGCATGACCGTGGCGCCAATGATACCCAAGGCCACGAAGAGCATTCCGGGACGCGTCAGCACAGCGGTGGTTGGCACGAAGCCTTTCACGAGCTCGGCGATTACCGGTTTAGCCAGCAGCAGCTCGATACCGATACAGGCCGCAATGGTGAGCACCAGCACAGCGACAAGCGCTTCCAGCCAGCGGTAACCCAAGCGCGTGAGTGCGAGCAGCAGCAACACATCCAAAGCGGTGATGATCGCCCCTAAAAATAGGGGGATACCGAAGAGAATTTGCAGCGCGATGGCCGAACCGAGGAGCTCGGCGAGGTCGCAGGCCACGATGCCAATCTGAGCCGAGACCCAGAGGAACTTCGAGACGCCCGGAGAATAGCGCGACCGGCAGGCCTGCGCAAGATCGAGGCCGGTGGCGACGTTGAGACGCACGCAGAGGTGCTGAAACAGGATCGCCATCAGGTTAGACAGTAAGATGACCCAGAGTAGCGCGTAGCCGAACTGCGAGCCACCCGCGAGGTCGGTGGCCCAATTACCTGGATCCATATAGCCGACCGAGACCAAGAAACCTGGCCCAACGAAGCCAAGGAAACGACGGAAAGCACCGAGGCGGGAGGCCTGGCGGGCTTGGGTCGGTTCGTCTGTCCTCATCAGGTTTGAGCGTTCATGGAGCCACCCCGACTGTCAACCCGCGGCCTGTCGGATCGAGTACGCCGCCAAAATCGTCCAGACCGCCGTCCGCCAAGCGTGCGACCGAACCAGCTCGGCAAGAGCCGGCGACGTCGGGCCTTCCTGCTGGAGTCGACGATGGCACGGCACGGACCAAAAAGCGGTCAACGCCCAGGAGAGAAGTACCAACGCCAACCCGAAGCCTCGACCCGCGCTGATAGCCAGCCAGGCATGCCCACCCAACTGGGCGAGCAGCAGAGGCCCGACGACCCAACCGACCCGACGCGTATAAGCCTCGTGTGCCTCGGCGAAGCCTTCGGCCCGCCAGCGTGCGAAATCGGGATAGGTGCAGAGCAGAATCATCCAAGAGACCGCCGCCATGGCGACATCGACGTAGGCCACGCCAGATTGGATTAAATGAAGGTCCATGAAAGCACCGAAGTGGGTTTTGCCCTTTGCACAACCCAGCGAGACGTTAAACCCAAGGCATGCCCCGCCTCTTCCTCGGCCTATTCCTCGGAGCCCTACTCGTGCTCCTTCCCGTCTCGGCGCAGGAGACCCCACCCAACTTCGTCATCCTCTTCGCCGACGACCTCGGCATCAATGACCTCGGCTGCTTCGGTCGCAAGGACCAGAACACGCCGAACCTGGACAAGCTCGCCGCCGAAGGCGTGCGCTTCACGCAGGCCTACGCCGCCGCCTCGGTCTGCTCGCCGTCCCGAGCGGGGCTCCTCACCGGCCAGAGCCCGGCCCGCCTGAAGATCACGACCTTCCTCCCCGGCCGACCCGATCGCGCCTCGCACCGCGTGCTCGCGGCGACGGTAAACAACAACCTCGCCGATGGCGTCCAGACAATCGCCCAACTCCTTAAGCCCAAGGGCTACGCCTCTGCCGCCGTCGGCAAGTGGCACCTCGGCGGCAAGGGTCACCAACCGACAGACCATGGCTTCGACGAATATTTCGCCGGCAAGGCCAACCCTGGCGCCGAATCGCCACAGGGCGGTAAAGGCGAACTCGGCCACGCTGATTACGCCGTGAAGTTCATCGAGAAGAACAAGTCTAAGCCCTTCTTCCTCTACCTCGCCTTCGACAACCCGCACATCCCGCTGGCCGCGCCGGCCAAGGGCATAGAAGCCAACGCGAAGTCCTTTCATCCGACCTACGCCGCGCTCGTTGAATCACTCGATGTCGCCTGCGGGCGCGTACTGAAGGCGCTTGAAGACAACGGCCTTTCAAAGAATACCTTCGTCGTCTTCGCTTCCGACAACGGCGGCGTGCACATCTCCGAACTCAAGGAAAGCCCGGCGACCTACAACGCGCCTTCCCGCGCGGGCAAAGGCTTCGTCTACGAGGGCGGCATCCGTACGCCCCTCATCATCCGCTATCCCGGACGCCTCGCTTCGAGCGTAATCGGCGCGCCAGTGGTCCTCGGCGACCTCTGCCCGACGATCTGCGCGCTGGCCAAGGTACCCGCCCCTACTCCTCTCGATTTCCAAGACCTCTCGCCTCTGCTCTTCGACAGCAAGCCTACGGCCGACGCCAAACCGCGGTCGCTCTTTTGGCACCAGCCGCATTATATGAACCAAGGCGGCAAACCTGCGGGCGTCGTCCGCGAAGGAGACTGGAAGCTCATCGAGCAATATGAAGACGGCAGCCTAGAGCTGTACAATCTCGCCAAAGATCCGAGCGAGACTACCGACCTCGCCGCCGCCGAGCCGAACCGCTTAGCCGCCCTGCGCGGTAAACTCGAAGCCTGGCGCCGCAGCGTCGGCGCGGAACCGATCAAGGCCAACCCAAACTTCTCACGCGCCCTCTGGGAGAACTGCTTCGTAAAGACCGACGTCACCAAGCTCCAGGCCCTGCCGACCTCCGAGGCCATGCGTCCGCAACTCGCCGGTTGGCGTAAGGCGATGAACGACGACACGACCGAAGGCTCCAACGCGTTAATCTTCCTCGAGGCGCGCGACGCCCAGGTTAAGGCTACGAAGATGAAGTACGAAGAGCCGCCCCTGAAGGATACCCTTGGTTTCTGGGTGAACGCCGATGACACCGCATCTTGGACCTTCCAGGCGCCAAAGGCCGGCACCTATCGCGTGACGGTCCTACAGGGCTGCGGCAAAGGTAACGGCGGCTCCGTCGTCGCCCTCGACACCAAGCAGGGCTCGTGCGAATTCACCGTCGAAGAGACCGGCCACTTCCAGCGCTTCGTGCCCCGCGAGGTCGGCAAGCTCACGCTCGTCGCCGGCGAGAACACGCTCACCGTCCGACCGGTCAAGAAGGCCAAGGCCGCGGTCATGGACCTGCGCCGCGTGATCCTCGAGCGCGTCGACTGAGCGCTCAGAGCGTCGCTAACAGCGCGCGAAGTTCTTCCTCAGGTTCCTCGTGGCCTTGCGCCACGGCGAGTGCGAGCGCGTCCGTAAAGACCGCCTTGGCGGCAGGCTTGTCGCCGACGGACTGCAGGCTCTTGCCAAGCAAGATACGGGGCATCATCCAGTCGGCCTTGGAAGCCGCAGCGAGACGCAGGTGCTCGATGGCGCTGGCCGCGTCGCCCTCGGTCAAGAGCGCCTGTCCAAGGGAGAAGCGGAAGAGCGGATTGGCCGGGTCGTCCGCGACGTGACGTCGGAATAGTTCGGAGCGCGACATGCTTAGGCCGTCGGCTTCGCCGATGACTGACGGAAGATGACCATCGAGAGACCCGGCAAACGAACCTCGATGGAGTAAGGTCGTCCGTGGCACGGGATATTCTCCGCTTTGACGCCACCGAGGTTACCGAGGCCGTGGCCGGCATAGTGTTTCGAGTCGGTATTCAGGGCCTCTTCCCATCGTCCCGGGAAAGGGACGCCCAGGCGATAGGTCCTCTCGACCGGCGTGAAATTACCCGCAACCGTCCAGGCGCAGTCGCGTCCGCGTCGCTCGAAGGCCAGCACGCTTTGTGCGCCATCATCGGCGACGAGCCAGTTGAAACTTTCCGGGCGTAGCTCGTTCTCGGAGAGAGCGGCATCAGCGACATAGAGTTTGTTCAGGTCAGTGACGAGACGCTGAACGCCGAGGTGAATTGGGTATTCGAGTAAGTGCCAGTCGAGCGAGGCGTCGTATTTCCATTCGGCAAACTGGCCGAACTCACAGCCCATAAAGAGGGTCTTCTTACCTGGCCAAGACCACTGCAGGGCCAGTAAGCAGCGGAGATTGGCGGCCTTCGTGGCGTCGTCGCCGCCGCCCATCTTACCGATGAGCGAGCCCTTGCCGTGCACGACCTCGTCATGCGAGAAAGACTGCACGAAGGCCTCCGTCCACTGGTAGAGCATGCCGAACGTGAGCTTATCGTGGTTAAATTTACGGAAGAGCGGATCCTGACGGAAGTAGTCGAGCGTATCGTGCATCCAGCCCATGTTCCACTTGAAGTCGAAACCCAGACCGCCTTCGGGCACGGACTTCGTCACGCCTGGGAAGGACGTGGATTCCTCGGCAATCATCGCAACGCCAGGCTGATAGAGGTGCACGAGCGAATTGACCTGCTTGAGGAATTCGATGGCCTCGATGTTCTCGCGGCCGCCGTAGCGATTCGGGACCCATTCGCCGGCCTTGCGCGAGTAGTCGAGGTAGAGCATCGAAGCCACCGCGTCGACGCGCAGGCCGTCGATATGGAAACGCTCAAGCCAGGAGAGCGCAGAGCAGACGAGGAAGCCGCGCACCTCGTGACGGCCGTAGTTAAAGATCAGCGTGCCCCAGTCCTGATGCTCGCCGAGGCGCGGATCAGCATGCTCGTACAGATGCGTACCATCAAAGCGGGCCAGCGCGAAGAAATCACGCGGGAAGTGGGCCGGGACCCAGTCGACGATCACCCCGATGTTCGCACGGTGAAGGGCATCGACCATCGTCATGAAGTCGAGCGGCGAGCCGAAGCGATGCGTCGGCGCGTAGAAACCCGTGACCTGGTAGCCCCAGGAGCCGTCGAAAGGATGCTCGGACGGCGGCATAAGCTCCACGTGCGTGAAGCCCATCTTCACACAATAGGCCGCAAGCTGTTCGCCGAGCTCGCGGTAACCGAGGACGCGGCCGCCCTCTTCAGGAACGCGGCGCCAGGAGGCCAGATGCACTTCGTAAACCGACATCGGAAGCGCGCGTAGGTCGCGACTGCGACGGGCTTCCATCCAGGCCGCGTCGTTCCAGACGAACCTCGAGAGATCGCAGACGATGGCGGCGTGGTTAGGCGAGGGCTCGAAGTGCAGGCCGTAAGGGTCCGTCTTTAGGAAGGGAGTAGAGTCATACGGCCCGACGATCTCGTACTTGTAGCGGGCACCGGCGTGGACGCCCGGAATAAAGATCTCCCAGATCCCGGAGGCGCCGAGGTTGCGCATCGGGTGGGCGTGGCCGTTCCAAAGGTTATGATCGCCGACGACTGAGACGCGCCGAGCCGAGGGCGCCCAGACAGCGAAGGAGACACCCAGGACGCCATCAATTGTGCGTACATGGGAGCCTAGCTTATAATGGGCGCGGTGATCGTCGCCCTTGCCCAGTAGGAAGAGATCGTCTTCCGAGATTGTTGGCAGAAAACGATACGGGTCGTCGACCATGCGGCTGACGCCATCCGGGTAAGTGACCCGGAAGCGGTAGCGGAAAAGCGCGGAGCTGGGCAGCTCGGCTTCGAAGACCCCGCTGGCGTGCAGAAGCTTCATCGGGACGGGCTGGCTCGGACCGTCTGGGACCAGTTCGCAGGTGCTCGCCCAAGGGAAGAGCGAGCGGGCCACCAGACCGCCTCCGGCCAGCGGATGCAGGCCCAGGAAACGGTGCGGAGAGGTCTCCTTGGCGTCCACCAGGGCGGTCAACTCTGCTGGGCTGAGGCGCATACCTAAAGACTCCACGCAGGGCGGTAAGTCGGCAAGCGCTCATTGCCCGAAAATACTTGAGGGAAACCCCTGAGCGACAACGCTCACCCGATGCCTGGCCGTCGTTTCTGGATTCTTGCCGCAAGCCTCTCCCTCACCGTAGCGGCCCTGGCCGCCGAGCCCGCCAAGCCCGCTGGTAAGACCGGTGAGGCCATGCCCAACATTGTGGCCGATTCCTTCGCCCCAGAAGAAGGCGGCAAGATCATCGTCGCCGCTAACGCCCACCTCGAAGACCCAAAGAAGGGCACGACTATCGACGCCAAGAAAATCCGGTTCGACTACCGCACCGGCACCATCGTCGCCGAAGGTAACGTCGTGTATGCGACCAAGACCTTTCGCATCATCGGCGAAAAGATCGAAGCCGACCCGCGCAATGACACCATCGTTGCGACCAACGTCCGCTTCGGCCGTGCGCCGGTGTACTTCACTGCTGAGACGCTGAAGATGGTCAAAGGAGACATGACCATGAGCGGATTGCGCATGTGGAACAGTGAGCCCGAACCGCTCGGCATGCACCTGAAGATTGCCGAGGCGGCCTACACCGAAGCTGACGACCGCCTCAAGATTCGCAGCGTCACGCCCTACGTGGCCGGCATACCGTTCTTCAATCTCCCGTATTACGCGCAAGAAGGCTACCGCGACATCCCGTACGATCTGTACCTGAACACGGGCAGCGAAGACCGTCAGGGACGCTACCTACGTTCGACGTTCCTGATGCGGCAGAACCCTTCCCTCTGGGTCGGCGGCCTGCTCGATTTCTACGGCAAATCCGGCCTGCTCGTCGGCCCAGCCTTTCGTTACGATAACGCGAAGCAACCCGAAGGCGGCATCATCTGGAAAGGTCGGCTGGAGACGGGCTTCATCAATGATAAGGGCGACCTGCTGACCGACGGCTACGGGCGCACGACTGACCGCCAACGTGAATTCATCCTCGGCGAAGTCAATGGACGCACCGTCGACGGCGTCGAATTCGCCGGCAACATCTTTGGTCAGTCGGACCCCGGATTCATGCGCGACTTCCGGCCCAACCTGATCCGCGAGAGCGGCAGCCCGCAGGCGAACTTCGAGGTCTCCGCGCCTTACGCCGGTGGTTACCTTTCGGCTTCCCTGACAGCTAAGGCCGACGACTACCAGGACATCGTCCAGAAACTCCCTGAATTCCGTTTCGATCTCCCTCAGCAAGCCATCGATGAGTCCGACTGGAACCGCCGCAGCTTCCTGAGCGTCGGGTATTTTTCAGAACGCCCTTCAGCAGAGCTTCCGCTAGCCGACTTCAAGAAGGCCACCCTCGCGAGCCAGGCCTGGTCGGCCACACGGCTCGATGCCTACTACGGCGTCAACCGCTCGTTCGCCCTCGGCGAATGGCTGACCTTCAAGCCTGTGGGTGGTGTCCGCGCGACGAGCTGGTCAGAAGGCATCAATGGCAACGGCACTTCCGCCAAGGTCATCGCCCAGACCGGCTTCGACCTCGAAGGCCTTGCGACTGGCTCTTGGGACCTCACCGCTTCCAAATGGGGAATCGACGGCCTCCGTCATAGCGTCCGCCCCGTCTTGCAATATCGCTTTATGCCCGGAGCAGACCGTGAGATCGGCAACGTCCCGCAGACCCAACGTGCCGTCTCCCGCTCGATCCTCGAAGAAGTCGACCTCGCCGACCGCCTCGACGCCGCCTCGACCACGGACCGTCAGGTCGTCCGTTTCGGCCTACGTAACGCCGTGGAGACCCGCGACGCCGTCGCCGGCACCCGCGAGCTCCTGCGGGCGGACTTCTTCGCCGATTGGCGCCAAGGTCCGACCGACGCAGAAACGGGCCGTAGCGACCTCAATTGCGCTATCAGCCTAACCCCGGCGCCTTGGGTCACCCTCTCTTCCGGCCTCCGCCTGCCCAATGGCGGCGGTGCTCCACTCGAGTCCATCCAGAGCCTCGCCTTCAACTCCGGGGACTTCTGGCGTACCTCCTTGAACTGGGTGGAACTCCGCGACACCACGCTCGCCAAGCAGTTTATCTGGGAAGGCCGCGTTACCCTCAACTCGATCTACTCCCTCGTCGCCTCCCTCAATTACGACGCCCTGGCCGGCCAGACGACGTACGAAAGCGTCGGCATTATCCAGCGGATTGGACATTCTTGGGAAGTCGAATACGGGGTGATGCAGCGCCTGGACCCCCTGAACAACGGCAAGAGCTCATTGGGCTTCCAACTGCGGGCCAGATTATTCAAGTTCTGAGCGTGACGGACACCTCTCCAGACTCTCCCTCGGTCCCCGAAGACGGCATCCTCCCGCCGGCGGACCTGCCCATTCGCCTCGATGTCTTCGAAGGCCCGCTGGACCTATTGCTGTTCCTGATTCGCAAGAACGAGATCGATATCTACGACATCCCGATCGAGAAAGTCACGCAGCAGTACCTAGAGATTCTACGCACCCAGGAGAAGGATAACCTCGAGCTCGCCGGAGACTTCTTCGTCATGGCCGCGACCTTGATGTATATCAAGAGCCGCATGCTCCTCCCCGTCGAGAGTCGCCCCGAAGAAGAAATCGTTGCCGCCGACGAAGGTCAGGATCCGCGCTGGGCCCTCGTCCAACAGCTCATCCAATACAAGCGCGTCAAGGAGACTGCGGCGATCATCCGTGGGCTCGTGGACGACCGCCAAGGCTTGCTCAGCCGCTACGTCGTCCAGCCGCAAGGCGAGGATGCCGTCATCCGCCCCGTGGCCCCTGCGGACCGCATCGAGCTTTGGAATACTTTCAACCTCGTGTTGCGCCGGTTGGCCGAACGCATCCAGCCCGGCAACATCACGACTGAGACCGTCACCGTCTCCGACCGGATGGAGACCATCCTTGCCCGCCTTGAGACGGAGGCCACGTTCGCCTTCACCAGCCTATTGCCGGAACGGCCGACCGTGGGCTTCCTTGTGGCGACTTTCCTCGCCTGCCTCGAACTCGCCCGCCTCGGTAAGCTGAAATTGGAGCAGGATGCCGCCTTCGCCGAAATCAACTGTTCCAAGGCCGAAGCGGCCGCTGCGCCGAACGCCGGCGAAGCGCTCGAAGGTAAGTCGGAGTTCGACGAGACGACTTCCCCGACGGAGTAAGCCGCAGGCTTGAAATCGACCGCAGGCGGGATAGATTAGAGCCATGGACCGCGCTAAGCGCCCTCAGAACCGTCTACTCGGGCTTGGCCTTGACGGCCAAGACAAGCATAAGCGCATCACCCGCGGCGAAGGCTTCAACCTCGTGGGCGGCTCCGAAGACACGCACGAGCGGATGACCGAGACCGTGATTAAGACGACCGAAGACCTGGGGCGCAAAGGGCGAACCATCGCCGATGCCCACCCGGAAGAGCTCGCCGAGCTGCTCCGTAAGCACGAACGCCGAGGGTGAGTCTAAAAAGGAGCCACAGACGGATTGACTCACCTGTTTCGGGGGATTTGACTCCATTTCCCCAATGAGCAACGAGCTGCCCCCTCCCCCGCCTCCGCCGCCTCCGCCACCACCTTCTGACGGCGACAACTCCGCCCCGCAGGCTCCGAAGCTTAAACTCGCCAAGCCGGCTGGCTTCGTTCCGCCTCCGCCGCCCGCTCCGTCCGCCGAAGCTGGCCCTGAAATCCTTCCGCCTCCTGCGGCGATTCCCGGCCCGGCTCCTTCAGCGGCACCTCGTCCGATTCTGCCGACGGCTAATCGCAACGTCGGTAGTATCGCCGCCACGTTTGACGTCATCGCGCTTGTCGCTTCCCTTGTGGGTGCGGTGCTCCTTGCACTCGAACTTTTCGTCAAATCCAAAGGTTAAGTCACTTTCATGGCCTCCGAACTCATCCTCAATCTCGATAACAGCAATTTCGACGCCACGATCAAGGCGTCGACGGTCCCCGTCCTGGTGGACTTCTGGGCCACTTGGTGCGGCCCCTGCAAGCAGATCGGCCCCGTGCTCGACCAGCTCGCCGTCGAACTCAACGGCACCGTCCAAATCACCAAGGTCGACGTGGACACCAATCAAGCCCTCGCCCAGCAGCTCGGGGTAAACTCTATCCCCGCTCTATTCCTCTTCAAGAACGGCGTCGTGGTGGATAAGATGGTCGGTGCTCGCCCTAAGGGTGACATCGCCGCTTTCATCAAGAAGCACGCCTAAGTCGACGGGCGGAAGCCCCATAAGAAAGGCCCGGGATTTCTCCCGGGCCTTTTTGTTACCGCCTATCCAAGGTCTTACTTGGCCTGGAGGGGGTGTTCTTTCAGGAGATCGTCCGGGTTATACTGTCCGCGGTTACCGATGGCCTTACGAACTTCCGCGACCTTGGTATCCATGACGGGCTCGGCGGTGTTGCCCCAAGCCTGACGGACGTAGGTGACGATATTGGCGACCTGTGCATCCTTGAGGCCGGCGCCGATGTTCGGCATGTTACCATTATAGGTCACACCGTTGACCTCGATCTTGCCGGCCAAACCAGCGAGGACAGCTTTGATGATGCGCTCTTCCGAACCAGCCACCCAAGGAGACTTGGCGAGCGGAGGGAAGGCTCCGGCGACGCCGAGACCGGTCGGCTGGTGACAGGCGGCACAGTTGGTGAGGAACAGCTTCTCACCCTTAGCAGCGTCAGGCTCGAAAGCCACCGGCCCACCAGCGACCGAGGCCTTGGGGGCGTTGAGATCGAAGGCCGAAGGCGAGAACTCACCGGAGTTACGAGTGAGGTAGAGGCCGGCCCAGAAGCCGAATCCGCAGAAAAGGAAGACGATGAGAATCGGCGTGAGAGAAAAACCCTCGCCCGGCTCGTCCTTGTCGCGGGACAGCTGCGAGTGAACCTCCACCAGGCGTCCGTCGGAAGGCCCTTCGGAGCCAGCACCGGAGGGAGTCCGGCGAGGGCGGTTGTTATCAGGATGACGGTTGCGGTCGTTCATGGGTTCACTGCTTCAGTTTGGCTTCCGGCGAGGAGTAATCCTGACGGAGGGATTGGAGATAGGCGGCCAGGGCGACGGCGCGCTCGGAGGCGACTTCCTGCTTCGCACCAGCATAGAGGAAGGCGAACTGTCCGTTGTGCTGGATCGCGGTGTGCACAGCGGCAAGGGTCTTAGCACGGACGCCGAAGTTGGCGAGGTCCGGGCCGATGCGGCGATCGCCGAGGAGGACCTGACCTTGCTGCGCGTAGTCGCGCGCGACCGAAGAACGGGCACCGTAGCCGCGGGCGATGTCGCTACCCTGCCCGGCCGGACGGACCTGCTGGGTGTGGCAGCTGACGCAACCGAGCGAGACGTAGACCGCGCGGCCCTGGATGGCCAAGCCGGGTTCGCGAGACGGGAAGAGCGGACCACCTTCTTCGGCGGGCGCACGGCCGAGGGAGCCGAGCTGAACCTGGCTGCTGATCACCAGCGCGCCGAAAGGCAAAGCGACAGCGAGGAAGATGCCGGCCAGGAGAGTGTTGAGGTTCTTCATGGGTGTCCGGATTAGTCGTGGCGGCCAGCGGAAGCCGGCGCGGAAGATTTGAGGATCATGCCGAAAGCGTTGAGGGCGAAAGCGATGTGGCCGACAAGGAGAAGGACCGCCGAGACGCTGAGCGCGACGTTCCAGGAGGAACCGGCCTTGGCGACCTGCTGGAAGGAGACCGAGGCGTCAGCGAGCTGCTTGCCGCCTTCCCAGCCGCCGACGAGCAAGGCGGCGCACGAAACGACGGCTCCGAGGGCGGTGGCCCAGAAATGCAGGTGGACGAGTTTGGCGGAGGGCCAGAGGGACCCGGTGAGGCGAGGCAGCACGAAGTAAGCAGCTCCGAAGAGCACCATCGTGGCAAACGCGTAGACCAGGAGCTGCTCCTGACCGGCGGCGAAGGACGTGAAGCGGACCACGGCGTTGGTGCCGCGGAAACCGAAGACCGCGTTGAGCACGCCGAAGATCGTGAAGGCGACGGCACCAAAGCTCACAAAGCGCAGCGTCGTGTCGTTCCAGGCGCGGGACCATCCACCCTCGGAGGAGAGCGTGCCGTGGAAGTTGATGGCGGTAACGATGACCGGGACGATCAGCATCGCACCAGCGACGACACCGACGGACTGGAGCCAGAGCGGCACTGGGGCGCCGATGAGGGCGGCCGGACCCGTCCAGCTGGCAAAGAGGAAGAACGTCCAGAAACCCACTGGTGCTAGGTAGTAAGCACTGATGGTGCGACCGAGTACCTTCGGAAGGAAGTAGTAGACGGCGGCGAGAGCTGAGGCGCCGAACCAAAGCAGAAGAAGATTCGAGACGAACCAGCTATGGGCGATAGCCTGGACGACGCCTGAGGCTGGCTGCCAGAGGATGAGCAGCTGGGCCAAGAGGTAGGTCAGCGGGAAGGCGAAGGAGGCGCCAACCACGAACCACTGCGACGCAAACGTGTGACCGGTGGGGCGACGGGCGAAGGCGACGATCGGCCAGAAGCCGGCCAGCAGGAAGGCGACGGCGAGGACCGGACCGACTTCGCGAGGGAATTCTAGGAGACCAAAGCCCGTCTGGTTGCCAGCGAAGATCTGGACCACGCCGTAAGTGAGGGCGAGGTTCCAGACCGTGCCACCGAGGGTGGCGAGCCAGCCGTTACGCAGCTCGAAACGACCGAGCTGAGAGAGCAGCCAGAGGTTCAGGGCGAAGAAGGCGTTGAAGCCCCAGCCATAGACGAACAGGTTGTGCTGGGCGGCGGCGACGTGGCCGTAGGTGAGGATTTCACACCCACGGAAAGGACCACCAGCAGGCGAGCCCTGCTGAAGGGAGGCGATCACCCCGAGGACGGAGGCCGCGAGCAGCCAGATCACCGCGGAGACGAAGAAGAGAAGGAACGGCCCACGGAGCATAGCCTCGGTCCGCGTGGGGCGGGAGTCGCTTTCGGGGGGACGGCCCTGCGGGCGGCCAGAACGATTTTCCTGAGTCATCGGTAAAGGAAGTGCGGGGTTATTTGAGGCCGAGTTCGGCGGTGGTCCACATCGCCGTGCGACCAGCGGTAGCAGCTCGGACGGCCTTCACCTGATCGACGGAGACAGGGTTGCCCTTATTACCGAAGCTCTGACGGACGTAGGTGAGGACGTCGGCGATATCGCCGTCGCTCACGCCCGGCACCGGAGGCATCATGCTGTTGTAGGTCGTGCCTGCGACGGTGATCGGACCCATGAGGCCTTGCAGGATGAACTTAATCGGCAGCTCAGGATTACCAACGACGATGGGCGTCTCAGCGATCGACGGGAAGACAGGAGGGAGTCCCTTCCCCGTCGGTTGGTGGCAGGCAATACAGGTGCGCGAATAGACGGCGAGGCCACGCTTCATCTGTTCTTCGGAAGCCTTCACTAACACACCAGCAGCGGCTGGAGCAGCGGCCGGAGCCGGAGCGGCGGCGGCCTGGATCTTAGCGACGATTTTGACGTCAGCGGCGATGAGGGCGGCGGCGTCCTTGACCGGAATACGATACGTGCCATCAGCGTTGCGGCCGGGCTCATTGATGAGCGCGAGGCCCTTCTTGGAGTTGTCAGCGCGGAGGGCCTTCTGGGCCAAGCGACGTTCAGCGTCATCGTTAGGCGCCTTGCGGACGGAGAGGTAGACGTAACCCGTCACAATCAACGCGGCCGCGACGAAGCAGACGAGGCGCAGCCAAGAGGCGATCTGGCCGGGAAGCAGCGGACGGCCCCCGGAGGAAGGTTGTTCACTCATGATAGTTGATGGACTCGAGGATGCGGGGATCGTGGACCGGAATCGTCTCGTGCTTGGCGGCGCCACGCAGGAAGAGCGCGAGCACGATACCGCCGAAGCCGATGATTGCGGCCAGATCGAGGAAAAGGGAGGAAGTGAGGAACGGCGTCACGACGAACTGTTCCGGGGTCGACTTGTCGAAGACCTGGCGAGGCAACACGTTGAACCATAGGTCGACAATACCGCCTACTAGGATGACCCAAGCCACAGCCAGGAGGCGGGTGGCGACGATCTTCGTGCGGTAGAACAGCAGGGACAGGAACGGCAGCAGGAAGAAGCCGAAGATGAGATACATCGAAACGCTCCACCACTGGCTCTTGAGGCCGGTCGCGGCGTCGATTTCGCGGATGTTATACCAGAAGGTCTCTTCCGGGATGTTTGCGGTGTAGATCAGGAAGTACTGCGAGAAGCTGATGTAAGCCCAGAAGACCGTGAAGGCCAGCATGAGGCAGCCCAGCACGTGGCGGTGGGCCTGGTTAAGGAGACCGTCGAGCCAGCCGCCATTGGACAGCTTGTAGGTGAGAATCACCGTTACAGCGAGGGCCAGACGGATGGAGAGTGCGAAGAACCACACGCCGTACATGGTGGAGAACCAATGGTACGAAAGGGCCATCAGGCAGTCGAAGGCCAGCATGGTGAGCGTCACAGCAGCAAGCGGGATGCCGACAGCGGAGACGGCGTGGAGGCGATGCGTATGACCGGCGGTGCGGTCGGTGTCCTGCGCAAAAGACCAGCGGCGGAGGAGTGTGACGAGCAGGCCAAACACTAGGACGTAGAGGCTAATGCGGATCAGGAAGAACTTCTCGTTCAGGAACCAGCTCTTGGCCTGGAGGATCGGGTCGTGGCCGACGGTGTGACCGCCCGGAAGCACATGCGCGGCGTCCGTCCAATCCCAGAGGGCGTGGCGGAAGTCGGTACTGAAGGCCAGCGGCACGATGCCGAGGAGGATGACGACCGGCAGCGCCACAATGAGTAGCTCCCAGTTGCGGCGGACGAGCGGCGCCCAGCCAGCGTCAAAGACGCGAGTGATCATCGTGAGCATCAGCATGCCGATGAGGACCGAGATCCAGAACAGCGAGCCGACGAGGAGGGAAAGAGCCTGGCGGTTTTCGTGGTGGGCCACGCCAACGCAGGCGAAGTACCAGACGACGGCCAAGGCGACGACGCCGAGGGCCAGGAATTTCTTCCAGTGGGCGGTCAGGGCGTGAGGCGAAGAGGAGCTCATGGGCGAATTACTTGATTTGGGCCTTCACG
>Ga0209500_10000177_pt1 | contig 58032 bp, 63 predicted proteins | sample S_140212_EF_Meta_FD_187323 | JGI IMG/M metagenome (GOLD analysis project Ga0209500, IMG submission 187323) | Freshwater microbial communities from Lake Simoncouche, Canada to study carbon cycling - S_140212_EF_MetaG (SPAdes) (version 2) | ecosystem: Environmental > Aquatic > Freshwater > Lake ... | reverse complement strand
GCACAGGTAAAGTCTGCTCCGCAGGAAACCTTCGACCAATTGTTTCCGTTTCCTGTTTGTATTGGGGAAGAAAAAGAACTTGTCTGTTCATTTCCCAATCGTCCGTTTGCGCCTTCGCCCCAAGCCCAAATGGTTCCGTCAGTTTTTACCGCAGCCGTATGTTCGCCTCCGCAATCAACTTGCTTCCAGTTTGTTTCGTTGCCAATTTGTACTGGAGATGATCTATTGGTTGTTGTTCCATCTCCCAATTGACCTATGTAATTGTGACCCCAAGCCCATAACGAGCCATCGGTCTTTACCGCAGCCGTATGAGCATAGCCGTTAGAAACCTGCTTCCAAGTCGTTTGATTGCCGACTTGAACTGGTGAACTCCACAATCCTGTTTCTCCATTTCCAATTTGCCCAAAATAACCTTCGCCCCAAGCCCAAAGTGTTCCGTCTGTTTTTATTGCTGAAACAGTAAAAACACCACTCGAAACTTGCTTCCAAGTCGTTTGGTTGCCGACTTGTACTGGTGAAGATCTATCTGTTGTTGTTTCGTCTCCGAGTTCGCCAAACGAACCTTCCCCCCAAGACCATAGCGTTCCATCAGTCTTTATTGCTATTGTATGGAAACCACCACATGAAGACTGACTCCAATTAGATTCTCCAATTTGTATCGGTAACGAGCTATTGTCGGTAGTTCCATCTCCTAATTGTCCTGCATAATTGACACCCCAAGTCCATAGGGTGTTGTCTTTTTTGATGCCAACAGTATTAAAAAGACCACTAAAAACGCTTCTCCAGTTGGAGTTGGAACCATAGACTTGAACAGGAGACGATTTGTTTACTTCCGTTCCATCTCCTAATTGCCCTGCGCCTCCCTCTCCCCATGCCCAAAGTTGATTGTCTGCCATTTTAACTCCTACTTAGTTTTTTTGAAAATACAGAACGGATAGTCTTCTTCACATATGTTGTTTTGATTGTCGAATTTAGGAACATTTATGATTGGTTTCTTGTTTTCAACAGATATCGCCTCAAATGAAGAGGCACAACTGACATCTGCGAATCTGAAGTTAGAATTGCATATTACAATGCTTCCTTCGTCATTCAACTTACCGACCAGAGAAAGAACTGTTTCCTCGAATTTCGAGAAAGGATATACTTCTTCGCAGTTTTTCAAGTTTCTTGTTTTTGGATAGCTGCAAAGGACAGTCATGCAGAATATAAAGTCGAAACCGCTATGAGCTTCGGTACTTGTATCATAGATTGTTTTTTCGTTTGGGTTTCTTTTTTTTGCTATTTCCAATAGTCTTTCGTTGATGTCCACGCCAACTATGGTAGCATCTGGAAAATACTTTCTAAGATCTGAACATTCGGTTCCGATAGAGCAGCCAAAAGACATTATTTTCACATTGCCGTTCTTCATTTTGGAACAATAATCAAATATTTCTGGATACCTGTTTTTGAAGGTAAGTCCTATTCTTTGATGATACATAGAGTCTGCCATGTCGTTCTCCTTAATTGATTCTTTTATATATATGCTATGATTATGAATTTAGACATTTAATGGTTGCATATCAGATCCAATTACCATGGCTTTTTTCCACCAATTATCATCAAGGAGGTTATATTCTCCTTCTTCCAATTCTTTTGCTTCTTCTTTTGATATTAAACGATCTGATATTCCATCAAGTCCGTTGTAGACAAAATACTTATTTCCGTGAGGAACTTTTGCAATAAACTTTGAACCTTGATTCATTACAGTATTGCTAAACTTATCGATTGTTTTTGGATCTTTTTCAAAAAACATATCAACGCCAATAACTTTTTCTAAATTATCACCAATTGGAACTGTTAGTTGTAAACTATCAGGAACCATAAAGGATGCCATTTCTCTTTTTAACCATTCTTTGAATTTCACTGTTATCTTCCACCTTTCTAGTTACCAAAATAAGATCTTCTTGCAGCATCTTTGGCTCTTTCTCCAGCTGCCCAAGCATCTCCTGCCTTTCCTACCTTTGGCGTTTGATTGTAATTACCTGTATAGGATCGATCTTTAGGTATAAAATCGTCAGCTTCAGGAGGCGTAGTTATAAAATCGGGATTATCACTATTTGGTAAAAAAGATTTTTTCATTGCAATGTCTTCTGGACTACCAACAGTAGGCATTGTTTTATAATTAGTATCTTGATTTGCATAATAAGTTTGAGTGTCTTTTGATGGTAAGAATTTTTCTGCACCCGGAGCAGTGTAAGAATTGCCACCAGTTCTAGAAGATGCGGTGTCATTAGCATTGCCAAAATCGCCACCAGTTCCAGAATATGAAGTGTCTTTTGCACTAAAATCACCACCAGTTCCAGAAGATGAGGTATCAAAATCGCCACCAGTTCCAGAATACGAAGTGTCTTGGGCATTTTTAGGTAGGTATTCTCCTGCACCCGGAGCAGTCGTGCTACTATCTTCAATTCCATCGCTATCAATCCATCGCTTAGATGGAATGTTTTTGCCACCACCACCGAAATCGCCACCACTACCAGAATATGAAGTGTCTTTTGCACCGAAATCGCCACCAGTTCCAGAAGATGCGGTGTCATTAGCATCGCCAAAATCGCCACCACTACCAGAATATCCAGAATCTTGATGCATTGATTGTATTTCGCTGTCTGGAACTCCAGCTTGTTTTGCGACTGCAGTTAATTCTTGAACTTGATCTGCAGATGGTTTGTTAATGAAACTATTGATTGCTTGAGTTCCATAGCTACCAATCATAGATCCAGCAGCAATAGCCATCATCATTGTTCCTGTTTTGACAGGATTGTTAGCCATAAACGATGCTGCATTTTTCAAACTACTTCCAAGAACAGAACCTAAGTTCATAAAAGTTCCAGCAGCTTGACCAGCACCCTTACCAACCAATGATCCAGTTGCTTTTGCAAATCCTTGATCTCCAATATCTTTGGCATAACCTTTAGCTATATCTGCACCCTTGTTTAAAGCACCAGTTAAAAATCCTTTTGCATTATCCCACATTCCTTCATCAATTATATTTTTATATAAATCGGCATCTTTATTTTCTAGGAAAGTAGCAAATGATGTTTTTGGTCTCTTAAACATTTCATAATGGAATTGATCAGAAGATGGTGCTTGTCTTGCTCCAGCTGCTACTGGAACTGGCGGTGGAGTTGCTGGTCTTGCTCCTGCTGCTGGAGTTGCTGGTCTTGCTCCCGCTGGTGCTGCTGGCTTTGCTCCTGCTGCTGGAACTGGTGGTGGAGTTGCTGGCTTTGCTCCAGTCGCTGCTGGTGCTGCTTTAGGAGCGTTAATTTTTGATTGCCACATTTGATCTAATTCTGCTGGTGTTTTCCCAGTTGCTTTTTTCCAAGCTGCATCCATACCTTTACCAGCAAGCCAAGCACTACCTTTTCTTAATCCAATTGCTAATGCCGTCATTGGTATTGCACCAAGACCGCCAGTTGCACCAGATGAAATGATGATAGCTGCTGTAACTGGATCAATCTTATATTTTTGGGTAAATGCTTTGCTAAGTTCGCCAACTTTAGCTGCTATATTCTCAATTTTCTTTACGCCTTCTTCGGTTCTTGTATCTTTATAACCTTGTTGTGAACCTTGTGCGAATCCTTGTCCAAACTCTTTTGCACCCTTAACTGCTCCTGCTGCCACATTCGCTGCTCCTGCTGCCACATTTTGTGCCATTCCTTTGGCTTTATTCAACCAATCACCCCAAGCTTCATTTACGACATCATCATCGCCAAAATTGACATAAAGCTCTTGAAGAACAGATTCGTTGATCGTTCCAGAGTAAGAATCTAAAAAAGCAAAAACATCAGATCGTTTTTTGTAATTAGAAAATTCATAAAAAGAATAAGTAGTCATAAGAAATCCTTGTAAAAATATTATAAATCTATTTACGAGTGATTCTTTCAAATATTATCTTTAACAATGAAAATAATTTGTATATAATAAACTTTATGAACCCATACAATGTCGTCCAAGATTTTGAAAAAAGAATGGCATATTTTGTAAACAGCCCTTTTGCTGTTGCTGTTGATAGTTGCACCAATGCATTATTTCTTTGTTTACATTACTTAAAAGCAAAAAAAGTAATTTTACCATCTAGAACTTATATTTCAGTTCCATGTGCAGCCATTCATGTTGGAGCAGAGGTTGAGTTTGAAGATTATACTTGGGAAGGGTCATATCAACTTAAACCTTACCCGATCTATGATTCTGCATGTAAACTTGCAAGAAATATGTATGATTCTGGGACATTCCAGTGCGTTTCTTTTAGTGCCAATAAAATTTTAAATATAGGAAAAGGCGGGATGATATTTACTGATAATATAGAGGCGGTAAAATGGTTTAAAAGGGCAAGATACGAAGGTAGGGAAGAAATCCCTTTAATGGAGCAAGAAGTGTTTGATATGGCGGGTTGGAATATGTATATGACACCTGAGCAAGCTTCTAGAGGCTTAGTTTTGTCCGCATATCTTAAAGATTGTGAAATTAGATCGCCAGAATATCCAGACTTATCCAAAAAATTCAAAATAAAATGAAATTAGCAATAATGCAGCCATATTTTTTTCCATATGCTGGATATTTTCAGCTTATGAAAAATGTTGACTTATTTGTTTTTTTAGATGATGTTCAATATATCCGAAGAGGATGGATTAATCGAAATAAGATCAATAAAAACACACCAACATATATTACAGTGCCAATCAACAAAACATCTCAATCTGCAAAAATAAATGAAATTTCAATATGTCATGGATGGGTAGATAACCACTTAAAATCTTTCATTCATGTCTATGGAAATAAAATAAAAGAAAATATCGTATTTCGGTCTTATCAAGATTATGAAAAATATGATATGTTATCACACTTGAATTGTGAGTCTTTAAAGATGGTTGCTGAAATTTTGAATGTTAAAACAGCATTTGAATTTTCTAGCAACTATCCTTCTGATGAAAATGGCGAAGATAGAATCTTGCAATTATGCGAATTATTTCAAGCTAATGAGTATTGTAATTTGCCGGGAGGCAGATCCTTATACGATGAGATTAAATTTCAAAACAATGGTATTAAATTGAATTTCATAGATACGAGTTATCAAGATCCTATTTCAATTATTGAAAGTTTGTTTCATGGAAATGCAAATAATTTACGACTCTAACAAGAAAACTGCTGAAAATATTGCATTTCATTTTGATGGCGAAGTTAAATCCGTAAAAGAGAATCCGACTATATGGGCAGATGTTATACTGTTTATATGTCCGACATATGGAGATGAAGAGTTGACTCATGATATGGAAAATTATTTGTTGAATATAAAATTCAATGATAAATTTTTTGTTGTTTGCGAAATAGGAAACTATTATGGATATGATGATTTCACATTTGGATCTAAAATTATTATTGAAAAACATTTGCGTTCATTAAAATGGAAGAAATTTTTTTCTGGTTTTTCTTTGGATGTTATTCCTGTTGTTCGGTGGGATGCATTAAACAAATGGAAGGAAGGTTTGTATGAGGCATTGCGAAATAGAAATTCCTGAGAATCCAATTATTGCAGGACATTATATTCAAGACGCTTTGCTTGAAGATGATATTAAATATATTCATGTGAAGCCGAACAGAATGCTTTTGTCTTATATTTTTTCTGATGAATCATTTTCTATTTCTGATTATTGGTCAGAATGTGCAAAAAGAATTGGAAGTCCTGTTTCTATGGAAGAAGATTCCAAAGGAAATAAAACAGGTAATTTATTTACCGACATTAAATATCCTTCGAATAAAAAAAGCGAAAGCTTTAGTTATAGCAACACCAGACAACCACTGCACACTGATGGTTCTTATGAGTCTAAAGCTCCAAACACAACATACTTCTTTTGTATGAAAGAAGCTTTATATGGTGGCAGTACAACTTTTATTTTGCTTGAAGAATTAAAGAAATATATTGAAATATACGATAGAGAACTTCTGAATAAAATTCAAAAAACAGAAGTAATTCATAGTAAGGGAGATGATTTTAAATCACGACCAATTTTGTCGAATAATAAGTTGACATGGAATTATTACAGGTGTAATGATGTTCCTATTAGAAATGAATTCCACAACTTCTTAGAATCTTATATTGTTGGTGGAGATTTATGCCAATCTGTAAAACTTAAATTTGGCGAAGCTCTATTTTTCAAGGACGAAGAGCTTCTTCATGGCAGAACAGCATTTTTAGGAGAGAGATGGTTAGTGAAGGGTGGAATTAATGTCTGATCTAGACATCATTGAAGAAATAGTAAGATATGCTCCATCTGCTACATTCACAATTGAAATGGATAGATGCATAAAAGCTGATTTTACCAGTAGTGACGAAACTTTTATTGGTTCATTTAGAACATTGCCTAGAGTTGAAAAAGAATATGTATTACATCTTATCAATAAATTGAAAAGCTTGAAGTCATTGAATCTAAGAAAAAACAGATTGAGCTTTGTTCCAGAAATGGATTTGCCAAATATTGAACATTTAGATATTGCATCCAATTATATGTGCGAAGTTCCAGAATGGATTAAATATTGTAATCTTTCATATCTTAATTTGGGAGTCAACAATTTAGAATCTATTCCAGATTGGATATCTGAATTTAAAGAATTAAAAGTTTTAAAGATTCATAAGAACAAATTGACTAATGTTGATCCCATATTTGGTTGTAAGAAGTTGCAATTTTTAAATTTATACTTGAATCAAATTCAAGAAATCCCAAATTTTATATTTTCACTTCCAGACATCGAATTCTTTTCTTGGGGTTTGAGTAAGATAACTGAATTGCCCGATGAAATCTGCAAATGGACAAAATTGAAATGGTTGTCTTTGGTCGCAAATAAATTGCGTTACCTGCCAGATGGCATTTGCACTTTGCAAAATCTTCAAGCTTTAAGAGTTCATAAAAATAATTTATGTAAGTTGCCAGAAAACATTGGCGATCTTCAAAACTTAGAACAAATTAGCCTTTACTCAAATAATTTAAAAAGTCTTCCAGAATCATTTCAAAAATTGAAATTGAAAAAATGCAATTTGGCTTATAATGAATTTGAAGAAAAATTAGATGTTATTTCTGATTGGCTTTGTGTTAATCCAGAAGATTGTAAATGGACAGAATAAGGATCTTTAGATGAATGTTGTTATATTTGGAAATCGTGATATGTCTCAATTGGCTCATTATTATCTTACTAATGATTCTGACCATAAGGTTGTAGCTTTTTGTTTGGATGGATCTTATATCAAAGAAAATAATTTTTGTGGATTGCCAGTCGTTCCTTTTGAAGAAATAGAAAATTCATATCCAAAAGATAACCATGAATTTTTTGCACCACTTTATGCATCAGAAATGAATAGATTTCGATTTAATATTTGTAATAAAATAAAAGAAAAAGGTTATGAATTTATTACTTACATTCATAGTTCAGCCACTGTAAGTAATTCAAAAATAGGGAAAAATTGTTTCATATTTGAAAATGTTAACATTCAACCATTTTGTGAAATTGGAGATAACAATATTATTTGGTCTTTAACTCATATTGGACATCATGGCAAAATAGGAAATAATGTTTTTATATCCAGTAATTGCAACATTGCAGGACATATCAATATTGGAGATTTTTGTTTTATTGGATCTAGCTCTACAATTCGTGATTTTATAAGTGTTGCACCAAATACATTGGTTGGGCAAAGTGCATCGGTGGTTAAAAGTATAGATTTGGAAGGGGGTGTTTATATGGGTATCCCAGCGAAAAGAACAAAAGAAATTAAGGAAGTTAAAATATAGGGGTAAAAATGTTAAAAAATGACTATCATTTTATTCTTGGCGGAGGTCTTGTTAAGGTATTTTCGCCCAAAGTTGAATATTATATTGATATTATAAAAAATAAAAATTTATATTTCATAAAAATGAATCATGCGTGGTGGCAACTATTGGCTGGAAAAGAATTTTGGAAAGTAAAATTCAAAAAATGTCATGACAAAGAATTAATTGATGAAGTAAAAGAAATTATAAAAAACATAGACAAGACGGATATCGTATTGGCTGTTAATGATGATGACCCCTATCAAACTAATAAAAAAATACATAAAGAGTTAAATGAAATAATCATCAAATCAATACCAGAAAACTATCAGCCACACTTTGGATGGATTTGGAAAAAATATGTACTCAATAAAACTATAGATAAATTTTTTGATCACATTAAAAACAATGAAGTCATTGTTGTTGGGTTTGATCATTTGAAGGAATTAGAAACTACATTGAAATTTACAAATTTTAATTTTTATCAATTATTTTTTGATTCATCTAGAAATGAAAAAAGACTAGAAGTTTTGGATGATCTTTTGAAGATTGTTAATGTTTCTGGTAAAAAATGTGTACTTATACAGGCTGGAGAATTATTTTCCTCTTGGCTTGTCTATAATCTTAGATTTAAAACTACAAATCAAGAGTGTTCTTTTATAGACATGGGTAGATCGCTAGATAAATTCTGTCCTAATAGAATTTATAGTGATGATATTAAAAAATTTGACTTATCTGATTTTAAAAACCAAGCTTGGATGAGTAGAAAAATATGAAATCTTGTATTAATACTTCTATGCTTTCTCCCAATCTTGATATTAATGAAATTTATTTTTGATTAAAATCATTCTCTTTCATATAAAAGTATAGTTTTTTCTCCGTAATTACTTCCATTTACAAACATAAAATTTCTATTTAAAATAAAAGGATAACAAAGCATATCGTCCTCAGTAGAAATTGATATTTTTTCTCTTCGCCAATTTAAAGTATCATCAGATTCTGCATATTGCAATTTATAATTACTTTTTGAATTTAAATTCATAGAAGAAAAATACATTTCATATTTCTCTTCCACCTTCAAAACAAATGGTCGTGAAGGAGATTCAAATGAATCTAACTTAGGAACGACATCTTTTTTTACTATATCCCAATTAATTTTATTTTTAGATTCTGCATAATTTATCCTATACAAAGGCTTTTTACCAACCCAATCATATCCAGAAACATACCACATCTTATATATCGAATTATCATTCATAACAAATGCAGAATTAACCAAAAAGCTTTCATCTTGCTCTGCTGTTAATGCACAATATCTAGAACCTTCAATTAAAACGCAAATATTTTGTGTGTAATGACTTTTTTTGTTTTCTACATAACCAGTATAAAAAAATGCATTTTCACAAAAACAAGAAGGCATAATTCCTTTGTTATCAAAATCAAAATTTGGAATTAAAAATGTTTCAAAATTATCATTTTTAATTCTAGCTATATGACTTATATTATCATTGTTGCGAATGCCAAAATATAGCCAACCATCGTGGAAAGTTGGTAATTGAACATGACTTTTGTAGCCATATTTTTCAAACTCAAAAGATAGATATTTTTTTAAGAATTTCCAATTCATCGTAGACTCATTTAGGTTATTCATTAGGAGCCAAAATGACATCTTACCAGAAAAATGGTTACTTATTAGTAAAAAAAGCTATCAAAAAAAAGCTTTTAAATGAAATTGTAAATGATATTCACAACTTGTTCAAAATTGATTTGTTTGAAATTTATCAAAATGATTTTAATCGTTTTTTAGGAGCAGCAAATATAAGCCAATATTTGATTTCTGTGAATAAACTTATAACTCTACCATCAATTATCGATATTGTTAAAGACTTAGGTTTAAAAAATCCAGTCATCAACACAAGACCATTGCTTTCTTATAGCCATAAAAATCTCGCCAAGAATGACATGTATTGGAAAGTTCCAGCACATCAAGATTGGCCATCTATGCAAGGAAGTATAGATGGAGTTACTGTTTGGATACCTTTAGTTCAACTGGATGAATCTATGGGATATTTAGAAGTAATTCCAGAAAGTCATTTATTTGGTGCTTTAGAGCAAAAAGATGATACAGTTTTGAGCGAATCTTCTTTTGATGAAAGTAAATTTGTTCCAGTTTTTATGGATCGTGAAGACATATTGATATTTAACACATTTTTGATTCATAGGTCAGGGTGTAATAATTCTGATAAAGTTAGATTGACGGCACATCTGCGATATGACAATGCTGACGAATCCTCCTTTATAAATAGAAATTTTCCTCATCATCGTGTCGATAAAAGATCTGAAGGAATTGCTCATCCAGATCTAAACACAAAGGAACTTGTAAATAATTTGTTTTCTTTGCCTAAATAAGTATTATGGAATTTAAAAATTGGATTATTGAAGAATCTGAAAAGCCAAAAGAATACCAAGGCAATAAAATTGTCTATGTAGATTCGAAAAAGTTTAGATCGTCATCTTTAGAAAATGAAGAATTTTGCACAATTGCAATTCATGAAGATTTTCCAAAATCAATAAAGAATAATGAAATTTGGATTGATAATAGCACAAAAAAACATGAAATACCAGAATTACTCAAAGGTGTTTCTGCTCGTTTGAAAATGTTATCTAAGAAAAAAGATTCTGAGAAAGCTTATGATCAAGGTTTAAAAAAAGAAAAAGATGTAAGAAAAAATAATCCTTTATCAATAAAGCCAAAAAAATATTGTGTTTTAAATGACTCAAAGGGAAAAATTAATGTTTATTTTGTAAGTGGCGAAGCTGTCAGAGATCGTCATAAGACTGATTTTTCTCAAGGCGGTCATGGATATGTTTATAATTGGATTTCAAAATCTGAAATTTGGTTGGAAGAAGAAGAAAAAGATGAAGCAGCTTTCATTCTTGCTCATGAGTATGCAGAAATGATTTTGATGCGTGATAGAAAAATGAGCTATGAAAATGCTCATGCTATTGCATCTAAAATAGAAAAAGAATTAAGAGATAAAGGTTTTTCTAAAAAAGACTTTTCTAAATTGACTGCGAATTCTCATCTACTTTTATAATGTCGTAATAAAAACAATCTGTATCTTCACTTGTCCATCGATCACTTTTTTCACATACAAAAATTTCTTTATCAACTTTATATTTTGGAGTAGATTTAGCATCAAGTGGCTTTGTTACAAAATTTGAATCTTTCCAAAATATTCTATTATTTGGCTGCAATGCAAAACACCCATTATCTAATTTTAACAAATGTGCATTTTTATAATCATTGGGAGTTAAGCTAAAATTGTTATTTTCCCAATCAAATGTCATCATATAAGTCGCCCAATGCATAGATTTGTCTTTCATTGCAATTTGACATCTCCAACTAACAAGATAATCGAATTTGCAAACATTAATCTCGTTCCCAAAACAATTCCAAAGTTGAAGGTAATCTAAATCTATTTTGGGAGCATCAGTCTTATGAACTAAAGCGGAAATAGGAACATTTGCTCTTTGCATTCCAGACTCTGTCATGCAATGAAATAACAATGCTCTATTTGCAACACTTCTGGCTGCGAATACACATACCAGTTCATGTTCTTCGAAATTACTTTCATATCCAAAAAGATGTTCTTTTTTTATGTAACAATAAAATGGTTCAATATTTATGTTCATGATTTATATAAGTCAATTAAATGTATTTTATTTTATGAAAAAAAGAAAAAATCAAATGCTAAATATAAGATATCTTTTAAAAGGGCGTATTATGAAATATTCATTTGAAAATTATTTAGAAAATAGAGATGCTGAACTTGCTGAAAGTTTGTTTGGAAAAGCTGCTGGCTTGGCAAAGGCTGGCGCACAAGGATTGGCATCTGCAGGATGGGCAGGACTTAAAGGTCTTGCAAGCACCGCATACGATGCAGCAAAAACTGGTTTAAAATCAGCTGCAACATCTTATGCTAATCGTGATGTGGATAGGGCAAAAGAATTAATGGGTACTATTGATGATCCGCATCTTAAACAAGTATTACAAGATTATCTTAAAAGAGGACAAGCAGCACCAACAGGAGCAGCACCAACAGGAGCAGCACCAACAGGAGCAGCACCAACAGGAGCAGCACCAACAGGAGCAGCACCAACAGGAGATAGTTTTACCGCCAGATGCCCATCTTGCACTATAAAATTAAAAGTAAAAAAATCACTTATTGGAAAAACATTAAATTGTCCTAACTGTAAAGAATCATTGAAAATAGAAGATTCTGGCTTTAAGTTATTATCAAGTAAGCCATCAAGTAAGCCATCAAGTAAGCCATCAAGCAAGCCATCAAGCAAGCCATCAAGCAAGCCATCAAGCAAGCCATCATACGATGATTCAAATGAAGACGATTCCAAAGACTTGGATCAAGCAATAAAGATGAACAACAAAAATCTTATATTGCATTTGATTAAAAAAGGTACAAATATAAGCGATGATGCCGTTGAAATTGCAGCAGAAGAAAGTTCAATGTCTAAAGATAAGAATTTTGAAATTGTAAAATTATTAGTCGAAAAAGGTGCAAAGATAGGTCGTATGGCTATTTATTATGCGTCTTCAAAAGGAAATTTTGACTTGATAAAATACTTAGTCGAAAAAGGAGGAAAGATAGATCCTGATGATTTTAAGTATGCGGCAACAAAAGAAATCAGAGATTATTTGACCAAAAAACTACAAGAAAGGTTAAATAGAAGGCACCTTCCATCTGCATCTAAGTAATAACTGTTGATTAAAGTCAGCTAATACATTGGTATTTTTGAAAAACAGACATAAACATAGACATTGTTTTTAATTCATGATAAGGGATTTCATAATTTTTATGAGATCCCTTTCTTGCTGGAACAATCGGTCTAGAGCTTAATACACTTTTTGTTTGATATCCAACATGAGCAATAATAGCTTCTTTTGCTTCTCTGTCTTCAAATTCTAAATATGCAAATGAATATATGTCATTGTTTAATGGCATAAGTCTACCATATTCATCAACGCATCTAACTAAAGCTGCTCCATAGTTTTTGGCTGCAGTTTTTACATCTAATGTGTATTTCAGAACATCAAAATCTGTAGTGTTTCCAAATTCTTTAAATGCGAGATTGACTGGCAAACCAGTCATGATTCCAAAAGCCATTTCTCCAAGAATTCCAACTCTTTCTGTTTTCCTTGGATCGTATGGGCTATTCAACAAACCCGGATTCCATTCTCCGCCCTTTTTGTTTTTTGTCCACCAGTTTTTCGAAGCTTCATCACAAGCCTCATAATTTTTACCATCTACTTTTATTTTGTGAACTTCTATTTCATGACCATTGAACCATTCTTTAACAGTTTCAATATGACCTGAGTTTGGATAATACATGCCTTCCATTAAACGCACCTCCTTATTATCAATTCGCCTTTCTTAGAAGATGATTTTTTACCTGTCGCATTGTCTTTTTGACTTGCGATAGTGTAATTCACATCAATCTCTTGAACACAAGCCCATTCATATAGACTTCTTATTTCTTTGCAGTCATCATAAGAAAGAATCCATTTGGCATTACTTGATTTCAAGCACTTACTTAATCTTAAGTGATCATAAGAAGAAAACCCAAATTGATATAGATCATTTCCTTTGTGGAAATATGGTGGATCTATGTAAGAATAATAGTTCTTTGACTTATTTTTCAATAATATTTCAAAGTCAAAATTTGTACAACAATCATGAGTAACTTTAACTTTTTTGAAAAGTGAATGAAATTTTTCTATCTTCTTGCAAAAGTGAATAGGCGACCAGCGGCAATCCACTTTATATTCAGATTTTTGTTCGACACCACCAAGTGGTCCGCCTGATTTAGTTCCAAGACCAGAAAAAGAAATTTGATGAATTACAAATTTTTTGAATCCAATGTCAATGATGTTTGATGTTTTTTTTGGAATCTCATCTATTGCCAATAATTCTTCTCGTATTGAAAAGAATGATTCTACAGTTGGTTTGTATGATTGTATTTTTTTGATGAGAGAATTTGGTTCTATCAATACACTTGTCCAAAGACAAGCCATTGCTGGATCACGATCATTTATCCATATGTTTTTTATTCCATGTTCAATAAGAGCAAGACCTATGCTTCCTCCGCCAAAAAATGGCTCTCTATATTCCATAGAATGAAAAGATTCTAGATTTATAATTGAATCTAAAATCTTATTCTTTATTTTATTTTTGCCACCCGGATATCGTATTAGCGACACATTGATATCCTATTTTATATTTGGAGCGAGGAGGTCGGAATTGAACCGCCACTAAGATTTTGGTTTAAATCCTGTGCTGACTTTACACTATCCTCGCCTTTATAGTTTTGAATGTAGATTGATGTCAGCAAAATATGTTGAAATAAATATGGAGCTAAATATTCCAGAGATATATGAAAATATATTTGTTTCATGAAAGTAAACTTCAAAAGCTGCAACGATATTGATGATTGGAAATGAAACAATTAATATGATCAATCCATGTTGTATAAAATCAACAAGAGAAAATTTTTCTAAACCATGATAAGCATTTAAAGCAGCGACTGCAAATGGAATCGCAAAAGTTGCTAGTAACAAACAAAATGCACAATGGATCAATGTCATCAGTTAATTCCTTTTGAAACTTGCTTACAACTTCACACATAATAATAGATATTTTTTTCTGTTGCAATGGAAATATATAAATAATGCAAGAAGGTTTAGACTTTTATTATAATGCGTCTGGTCTAATGGTGTTGACTGAAGCATTTCTTCTCAAAAGAGGAAAATGTTGCAAGAGTGACTGCAAGCATTGTCCTTATGATTTTCGTAAGAAAAATAAAGAAACACACTCCATTAACGATGGAGGTGAATATGTTCACATTAATCAAGAATTTTATGAAAAAGAGTGATGATTTGACTTTAGTTGAATCATTACAATTTAGAATTGGCGAGTTAGAGAAAGAGCTTTCTTTTGCTGCAGATGATAATGAAATGTTGCACAATAATATTGAAGAAGAGAAACAAAAGCAAAAAACATTATCTAGAGAGTTTGAGCAATATAGAGAACTTCATGAAAATTTGAAGTCACACAACGATGAATATAAAAAGAAACTTGCATTAATTTATTCTATTGTAAGTTCTGATTTTTTGGTTTAATATTCTCGATCTAATTAGTGAAAGGTAGGAAATTCATGGATGAAATGTTAGAAGGTTGGAAAGATCGCATAACGCCATGCTTTATCGAATATCCTTTTGGATCTCCCAAAAAGTTATATGATGAAGACGGTTTGCTTCATTCTGATGATGAGCCAGCAGTTATCACAAGAGATTCTGCGACATGGTATAGTCATGGATTTAAGCATGGGTTGCATCTTACTGTGGATGGTCAAATTGAATATTATTTTCGTAATATAAAGATTCCAGAACACATAAATCCTAAATTTTTGAACAAAAAAACACTTTACTGTATCATGGAAGGTCTTATATAATTATATTTAGAAGGAATTGCTAATGGATATTTCATTTTGGAATGGTATTATATTTGGAATTATCGGTACAGTATTCTTTTCATTTGTAACATTTGTATTTTTCATTTCAAATGTTGCAAATCGTCATAATAATTGGTTAAAAAGAAAAAATGATGATTGGTAAACTATCTCAAGGCGAACAAAAGTGAAAATCAAATATAATGATCTTAGTTGCATTGACAAAACAAGACATCAAATTTTGATCGATTATATCAAAAGAACTCCAATCTTTACATTTCATGATGATTTTTATCATATAAATAAAGAATTTTCACCATTGCATACGGATTTTTCTGCCTTAAATTTAAATCAAGCATTTGAAATTTTTAAAAAGCATGTGCGTTCCATGAGCGAATGTCATATATAATGCATGTTTAGTTTTAAGCTTTTTTTCAATGAATTGTATTCCAATCCGTATGATTTAGATCATCGTATTGAAGAAGATATTGTATGGCTCGAATCTGTAGCCGATATATCAAAAGTTATGGATACTCATTGGGAAGATCCACTACCAACCAAAAAAGAAATAGAAAGTGGAAAAAAATCATCTCCAATACATGCCATATTTCGTTTCAATGTGATTGGCGATGGTTGTGCAGATGATTCAAATGTGGATGATCCATGTAATTGTGAGACTGTTAATGGCATATCAACTTGTTATAAGGTTTCATTTACTGGTCGTCCAGAAGATGGTGTCACAGTTTCATTTGCTCGTGGAGATGAAATTCAAGATATCAGAGCAAGTTATATAGAAAATGGTAAAAGAACGCTAGTCGGAGCAAATGTTTTTACTGGTGTCAAAATGGCATTAGAACAATACATGAAAGCTCTTGATCCAATTAGTATACAGTGGAATATTTCTACTGCTGTTGATGCAAGTAGAGGTGCAGTTCGTGACAAAACTTATAACACTTGGTTTTCAAAGAATTTATTCCCACACAAACTTATCGGAATTCAAGGGTATTGGGTCAAAAGAGAAGTATATGATAATGAATTTATTCCAAATGGATTTCCTAAAGTTCCAGAAACTGTAACTTATACAATTACTGACAAAAAAGGCGAAAGAATTACAAAAACAGAAAGTTTGAATGAAAATAGTTCGGCAGCAGTAAAAATTGCAGCAATGAAGCAAATGAATGAAACAATAAAATCAATATCTGGTTGGAACAACAAATTAGAAAAGTTTAAGAAAAAAATATTAAGTAAGAATAAACAGGCTAGAGATGAAAATAGAGATGAAAAGTTTAAAGACGAAAAAAGAAGAATTGGCTTTGAAAGATCAAAAGACGCACGATTAAATCCAGATCATTTTAACATTGATGATTATGTGAAGTTAAAGAAATCAAATGATGTGGAGTTTTTCTTTCATGGAATTATAAAATCGTTTCATGGAACCCGTGGCGACAATAAATTATATGCAGAAGTGCAATTTCAATCAGAACCTAGCAAATCAAATTTTGATGGAAAAATAGAAATCGTAAATGTTAAAGATTTGAGTTTATCTAAAAATCATGGAAATGAAATGAAAGATTATATTAGAATTCTTTCAGAGAAATCAAAAGAATACAACTTGAGAGTTGGAGACAAGATCATATCCAATGATAAATCTTTTGATATTTCTCAAAAGTTACTTGGAAGTATTCAAAAGCTTTTGCTTTCTAAAAATTTAGATGGTTCAATTGGAATGAAGGCAAATATTTTATGGGATGATCATGCAAAAAGCATTTTAAAAAATAAACAAAAAAATCTTGTCAATGCTTCATTTTTAAGAAAAACAGATCCACAAGAAGAATTGGAAATCAAAACTTCACAAAGAGATCTTGGAATTCAAAAAAGAATACAAAAAAATACAAATAGAACATCTGCAAATAAAATTCAGAATGATATGGAAGCTTCTAATTTTGGTCTGAATATTGGAGATGAAGTAGAAGTTACTTCGGGAATGCACAAAGGCAAAACTGGCAAAATTTTGTTATTCTTGAAATCTCAGTCAGGTCTTATTGCCCAAGTCGCATCAATCAATATGCCTAACTTCAAAATAAAAGTAGAATATTTGAAAAAGAAATCAGAAGACATTTCTATGGCGGGAACAAGCATTGCAACATCAAATGAATGTACATTTATAGGATGGTTGACTAAGAAACTTTACAAACAATAAAATCGTGGTACTCTTAATTTCAAGGAGAAATTATGAATACTGCAAATAATGACAATAACAATTGGGAATCAAGCCTCGGATCATCTAAAGAATTCCAAAATGACCTTAACAAACATATGTTAAAACTTTTTGAAGACTTAGATAAAGGTACAGGTTTTGATAATTTTCGTAGTTACGCCAATCAAATACCAGCAGACATAAAGAAAATGTTTATTGTTTTGCATAAGTGGGGTATGTTAAAATACAACGCAGAACTAAGAAGATTTGAAATATTCGATCCAATCATTTCAAATCAAGATAAATCTGAATTGTCATCTATTTATATGGCTGTGCTATATCTTAATATAGCAGCACAAAATGGTGTTTCTTCATTGTTGAGTTGTTTTTTGAGAATGAAAATTTTCTCAGAAGGACCAAAGCTTTTTTCTTTATCGACAGAAAAATGCGAAGCATTGGAAAACACATTGTTGACTGTTCCTAGCGAAGAATACGAACAACCATTTCCAGTTGTTATTGTCGAATTTTCTTCTGATTATATATCGAATAGATTGGTTCCATTTGATGATACCGATATTCATCAGTATTTAAAATCAAATAATGATGATCGAAAAAAATTAGGTCTTCCAGAACGAAACACTATTTATCACAAACCATCTTTTGCTGTAATTCATCACTGCTCAGAAAATAAAATGTTGAGCATGGCTATTACAATGAGTTCTGGCATTGATATTACCGCAATTGTCAAATTGACAGAAGGCGATAGTTTAGATGATTGTTTTGATCGAGATATGTCTGAAAAATCTTCTGATGTTGAACTGGATTTAACAGCTGGAGAATTTGTTCTATGCAAACAAATTTTTAGAACGATGTGTAATCTTTGTATGCTTGCTTGCGATTTTGGATGCAATTCTATTGCTGACCCTTATCGTGAAAAGTTACTTAAAAAGAATAATGGGAAATATAAAGAGATCAATGAATTAAATGCTTTGACAAGACCAATCATTTATGAATTGAATCAAAAAATCAAATTATATGAAAAGAAGAGCATTAGAATAATAGATTCTGAATCTACTGGAAGAGATGTTAAACCACATTGGAGAAGAGGTCATTGGAGAATGCAACCATATGGAGAGAAAAAATCATTAAGAAAAAGGATTCACATACCAGCAGTGTTTGTTAATTTCAGTGAATTTGGTGGCGATTCAAGTAATACAATTACGAATTATAGTTTGTAAGAATATTTGATTCTTCGTGGCAAATGGACAAAAGAATATTGATATTTTCAATTGCCATTTTTAAATTGACTATTTTTTCTTCAGGTGTGATTTTGACCCAATCGATGTCTAAATTTTCGAAAACTTTTTGAACATCATTTATGTGGTTGAAAACAGTCATGTCATTAAAGTAGTAGTCTTGAAAAAATTAAAACAGACGATATATATAAAGCATGAATTTTAAAGATTTTATAAATGAAGCATCTTTGCGACAGATTTTAAAACCTATCCAGCAAAACCCAAAACACCATGCGGAAGGTGATGTTTTCACGCATACACGCATGGTAAGAAGCAGATTGCCATTGGCTCTTGATTTTGTTTCAAAAGAAAAATCAAAGCCAGACTCTATATTTTCAAATCTAGATATGAACTTAACTCCTAGCCAAATAAGAATTTTGAAATTGGCAGCATGGTTTCATGATATTGGCAAAGCCTCTGCAAATAAAATCGATAAGGAAACAGGCAAGATAACATCTCATGGTCATGAAAATTCTAATCATTATTTGCCAATGATTGATCAACTTAGTGGTAATTTAAAAGAATTCTTTAATGCTTTGACATCAGAGGAAAAGGAAGTTCTATTTTTCGTTATAGACAATCATATGTCTTTGCAGGTTGGAAGCGGATTCCCAAGAAAACTTTATGAGATAATTTTCGATCAAGATGGAAAAATAAAGAATGATAGTAAAGCAAAATTACTTGTCACATTTATCATCATGGACAGAACAGGAAGAATAAAAGAAGCGGATTTCCATCCAGAAATTCAAACATTTAAACAAAAACAACAAGTGAGCAAGCAAAATGCTCATAAAGAAGTTGATGATACTTTACAGCATATTCACACATCAAAAGAAAAGCATCTCCAAAGACTTGATAACATTAGAAAAAATAGCAAAAAAATAAATACGAAAAAGATGAAGATAAGATGAATTTTTTTAAAATTCATTTCATATAAAAAATTAACACCTTAAATAGTTCATGCATGATGCCATAGTAATTTCAGATATACATCTTGGAAGTGATGTTTGCCAATCAAAGGCTTTGAATCACTTTTTAGATAATCTTCATGATACTAAAAAATTAATTTTAAATGGTGATGTTTTTGATTCTTGGGATTTCAGAAGATTGAAAAGTAGTCATTTTAAAATTCTATCTAAGATTAGAAATTTATCTCAAGATATTGAAGTCATTTGGATTCATGGTAATCATGATGGTCCGTGCGAAATAATAAGTCATTTACTTGGATCTACTGTGCATGAAGAATATATTTTCAATTCTGGTGAAAAGAAAATAATTTGCACTCATGGAGATAAATTTGATGATTTTATAACTTCTTATCCTATCTTGACAAGAATAGCCGATTATGCCTATCATCTATTACAAAAAATTGATTCAGAATTCTATTGGGCTAGATTGGCTAAAATGAGTAGTAAAACTTTTTTGAAGTGTATTGAGAAGGTTAAACTTAAAGCATTGAAATATAGAGAAAAAGTTGGTTGCGATGCTATATGTGTTGGACATACACATATGCCAGAAAATTACATGGATCAATATTTCAATTCTGGTTGTTGGACTGAAAAACCACCAACTTATTTGAAAATTAAAAATGGAGAAATTACTGTTGAAAAATACCAAGACGATTATTCTAGTGAGTGACACATGTCCACCCGACACAAATGGTGTTTCCACGACCATGAAAAACTATATCAAACATATTTCAGAACTTGGATATGATTTGATTTGTATAACTCCAGATGGCTTGCCTTATTTCAATTGTCCATTTTCCAATGATGTTAAACTTGCATATGGATTGGATTTTAAACAAGAATATTTTGATAAATCATTTGCTGTTCACATCATGACAGAAGGTACTTTAGGGATACAAGCCAGAAAATTCTGTATTCGCAATGATATAAAATTCACTACAAGTTATTTGACTATGTTTCCAGAATATATTCAAAAACATCTCCTAGTTCCAATTTGGATCACAAGAAAATACTTCAAATGGTTTCATAAAAAATCTGAAAAGGTTTTCTGTTGCACAGAAGATTTGGCAAACAAATTGGATTGGATTAAAAAAGAAAAGGCTATATGTCCTAAAGGTGTAGACACACAATTATTTTGTGTCAAAAAAAAGAAAGAATCAAACATAAAAACCGCACTCTATGTCGGTAGAATATCTAGAGAAAAAAACATAGATGATTTTTGCAAATTAAATCTACCAGATATAAAAATCGCTATTGGTGATGGACCTCAACTACAAGAACTTAAAAAAAAGTATCCAACTGTTAGTTTTATAGGCAAATTAAAACCAGAAGAACTTGTAGAGTATTATCAAAATGCAGATGTGTTTGTATTCCCATCTAAAACTGATACTTATGGTTTAGTAATGTTGGAAGCATTAGCTTGCGGAACTCCTGTTGTGGCTTATCCAATTAATGGAGCATTAGATTTGGCTGATGACAATACTGTTTTTGTTGATGATGATCTAAATCATGCAATCTCAATTGCATTTGATCATGCAGATAAAAATGAAGAAACATATAAAAACAAAATGGCTCAAAAATCATGGATGAAAAGCACAGAAGAACTTTGCTCTCAATTAATCTTCAATTCTGTTTAAGTTGTTTGGTACAAGTTATAATTGGTTGATATCCATCAAAATCACCCAAAAAATATTGAGGCATACCATGCTTGTGAAACATTAAAGATATGTAACAAAATTCACTGGAAATGACATTTTGATTTTCATTGTTCCTATCATAAAACTTCTTCAAACAAAGCCTTAAAGCATCTTCCGAATTCATACAAGCCTTTAAAGCATCTTCTAATTCGTCTGAATAAATATCCATGCTTCTTTCTGATTCTGGCAAGCCCCTCAACAACTCTTCTTTCATTTGATACTCTGGTGTGCCATAAAATCCCGGCAATAAAGCACTTTTACAAATGATTTTATTTCCCTTGACGACAAATGGAAAATACAAATACTTCATTAAGTTTTCGCTTTTAGTATGCCCATCAAGCACACTAAGGTTTATACCTGCAGCTTCATACACTTCGCTGTTTTTTCTGAATGGTGATGGCATGTAGCAACAAAGCAAATGCTGCATAGTACCAAAACCATTGAATGTAAATGGAGCATGAGAAATAAATTCTCCCAATATTATAATTGGAGATTCAATTTCTTCTCCAACTCTTTCCAAAACACGATCTATAGCATGTTTAGAAAACCACAATTCATAACTCTCACCATCAACAGTTAAATTATTATGATGTCGATATATTGTTCCGCCCTCAGTTTTTTCCTTTTGAACTTGATGAAATCGAATAAAAAATCCATTCCTGTATAATCCAAAACTAGCAAAGTAATCTGGCAAATATTTGCTAAGATTTATTTGATCGCATATCATTTTTATGAAAAATGATCTTAGCTTTCCTGCTGCATGCAAAAATAGAGCGAGCTTTTTGTTTTTCATGTCAGGAGCGTGTTGAATATCAAATGCTCTTAAAAACATTTCATTCCCGCTTACCCAATCTATAATTTCCTTCATGTTGTCACCAAGAACGGTGTCAATGTTAAGTTTTTTAATTTTTTTCATGAATTCAATAAAAAACATTTCTTTTAAATTTTTCTTATTAGTTTGAAAACCAAACAATAATTTTCGATATGCTTTTTTGATTTCTTTTTCAAAACTTTGTGGAGCTAAATCCTTATCCACAAAGTAGATGGATGGAAATTTGCTGAGGTAGTCCTTCTCTAACTTCTCTATCTTTACCTTTTTATCTCTAGTCTTTGGCATTTTTGATTCCTTTCGATTTTATTGTACCACCAAATTTAAATTTGTACAAAAATTGGTAAGATAAATCATCCCCAAACAACAAACTGCAAGACAGTCTAAGTAAGGGATATTAATTTAGCTTATTGAAAGGCTCAAGACAAGATGAAAAGAACAATACGAAATCGTTTCGCCAAAAAATGCTTCACTTGCAGTGCAGATGTTGGCAAAAACCTTGGATTCGCCTGTCAAGATGATAACGACAAATGGTTCACTTATTGTGAAACATGCGTACCAGTCCGCATTGAAATGGCTGCTGTTAGGGCGGAAATTACCGCAGAAGGTAATGTTTATTTCCCATACGATGAAAATCATGTGGTTGCTGTAAAGAGCTTACATGGAGCTAAATTCGACAAAGAAGGAAAGTTCTGGAATGTGAGCGTTGAACCTAAGAACTTGCCAAGAGTCATTGAAATTTCCAAGCACATGGGCTTGAAAATAGCAGACGAACTTGTGACTGCAAATGTTATAAATGAAGAAAATATACTTGATCATATAAAAGATACTATCGGCAACAAGAGTGTTTTTCCATATCAAGTTGAAGGTGTTCGATTCATGAACACTATGAGCAAATGTTTGCTTGGCGATCAAATGGGCTTAGGAAAAACAATTCAAGTTCTTTGTGCCTTAAAGAAAAATGCTGCAGTTTTAGTAGTGTGTCCAGCTGCATTAAAATATAACTGGAGAGAAGAAGCAGCTAAGTGGCGACCAGATTTTCAAGTTTCTATCTTGAATGGTAGAAAAAGTTTCCGATTCCCAAAAAGTGGAGAAATCGTAATCACTAATTACGATGTGTTGCCAGCAGAGTTTGAAAAAAAAGATGAATTTATACTTGTGTGTGATGAAATTCATTGCTGCAAAAACTACTCCACAAAAAGACACAAAGCAGTCAAAGAATTAGCTAAAATTGCCGATAGAGTTATTGGCTTGACTGGAACACCATTGATGAATCGACCATTTGATTTGTTTGGCGTTCTTTCTTCATTGACCCTTGAAAAAATTGTCTTCGGATCTTGGCAGAATTTTATGAATCAGTTTGGTGGCAGAAAAAATCATTTTGGCGGATATGATTTTGATGGTCCTACCGTTTTAGTTCCAGAACTACTTCGCAGAGTAATGTTGCGAAGATGCAGAGATGAAGTACTTCCAGATCTGCCAAAGAAAAGCTACACCACATTAGTTTGTAATGGAATTTCATCCGAATTGCGTAAAAAACTTGATAATATGTACGATGAGTATCAAGAAGTTATAGACATGGAAGAACTCCCGCCATTTGAAGCATTCGCTGGCTTACGAGCAGATTTGGCATCTTCTAGAATTCCAGCAATGTTGGAATTGGTCGAATCGCACGAAGAGGAAGAAGTTCCTTTGATCGTTTTCTCTGCACATCGAAATCCTATAATTGAACTTGGAAAGAGAGATGGATGGGAAATAATCACAGGTGATACTAAGTCCGAAGAAAGACAAAAAATTGTCAATAGATTTCAAGCTGGTGAATTGCGTGGTGTTGGCTTGACTATTCAAGCTGGTGGTGTTGGATTAACATTGACGAAAGCATGGAAAGCAATATTTGTTGATCTTGATTGGACACCAGCATTAAATCAACAAGCAGAAGATAGGCTTTGTCGTATCGGGCAAACAAGACCAGTAGAAATTGTTCGCCTTGTTAGCGATCATGTTTTAGACAAGCATATTTTGAATTTGCTTTCTTCTAAAATATCTCTTTTTGAAAAAGCTATTGATCAAAAGATTGAATTGAATAAAGCTAGTGCTGTAGAAGCTAAAAATGAAACAGAAGAAGAATTTCAACAACGCATGAATAATTTGGTTGAAGAAATAAAAGCTGAACAAAAATCACAGGAGCAAAAGGCTGCTATTGAAAGAGTTGAAAGAATGAGAGATAGAGAAATAGACAAACTCTCACCCGGAGGAGTTACTTTCCCAGAATTTACTGAAGAACTTGTAGAGTGCATGAAAAATGCTATGGAATCTATGTTGTCAGTATGCGATGGAGCATTTACCAGAGATCAAGCTGGATTCAATAAGCCAGATGCCTGTTTGTCAAGATTCTTATATCATGCTGGATTTGATAAACAAGTTACTAAAGAAGCAGCATATTTGATGTTGCGTAGATATCCACGGCAATTAAAAAATGATTTTAATTTGTTGTGGAAAAAATAGTATTTACTATTTTACAGTATGGCTAAATTCGCACTTATTGTTGTAGACTACGAAAATCATGTTCCAAGAAACAGAGCATGTGATGGTATTTTATCAATTTTAAATCAAACATATCAAGAATATGAAATTTTTTTATGTCATGACGGTCCTAAAAAAAATTCTTATATACAAGAATTTAAATCTTATCAAGATGAATTTGACTTTGGAAAATTTAAAGATAAATTTCATTTCTTTGAAACTACAAGAAGAATGAATGATTGGGGGCATTCATCAAGAGATTTGTGCATGAGATATGCTTATGAAAATTCTGATTGCGATTATTATATTCAGTTCAATATTGATAATTTGCTTGAAAGAAATGCTCTTGAATTACTTAACAATAAAATCAATGAAACACAATCTAAGATTGTAATATTTAGCATTAGACATCACAGATTAATTGGAAGAGGAATTTGCCACGCAGTTCCATTTTCTGGTTTGCCTCCTCATAAGTTTAATATTGATTGCATGCAATTGGTGGCACATAAAAATATTTGGAATGAATATGACTTTTGGTATGATAAACACGAACAATCAGATGGCGAAATATATCAGAAAATATGTCTAGAAAATAGCTTTGTTCATGTTGCGGATATTTTGGGCGATAATAGATGATGTTTCAAACTTATATGAATTGATCATATCCACTTTGATTATGAATTTATTTTATTCAATACTTGTCTCATAAAAACCTCCTTGTTTTATATATATCTAAACAAATAGGAGAATATATGATTATATCTTTTAAAGAATTTTTAGAACAAAGACAATCGCTAGATGCTAAGTGCTGGAAAGGTTACCATAAAAAAGGAACTAAAATAAAGAATGGCATCCGTGTCAACAACTGCATCGCCAACAAATCAAAGAAAATATGAAAGATATAATTTTAAAATTTATTTCAATGATTTGGAATCTCTTCTCTTCAAAAAAGGTATCGACATTATCAGTTGATCAATTAAAAGCAATATTTTCAATCAGAAGCAGTCGATGGAAAAAAACTAGAGACAATTTTATAAAAAACAATCCAACTTGTGCAGTCTGTGGGAAAAAAGAAAATTTAACTGTACATCATATCGTTCCAGTACATATTGATGAAAGTAGAGAACTAGATGAAAAAAATCTCATAACTTTATGCCAAGGCAAAACTATGAATTGTCATTTTATTTTTGGACATTTTTTGAATTGGAGCAAACATAACCCTAATGTTGTTGAAGATTCTAAAATTTGGAATTGTAAAATAAATGATTAATTGATATCTAAGATTATAATCATTAACCTTATATCTAAATAAATTAAACTCAAAATTGGTAGGTGTAATATGAAATTTAATGAATGGCTAGAACTGCGTGAAGAAAAAGATGCATGTTATAATAAGGTGAAAAGTAGATACAAGGTTTTTCCCAGTGCCTATGCTTCTGGTGCGCTAGTCAAATGTCGTAAAGTTGGAGCAGCCAATTGGGGCAATTCTAAAAGAGAATCAAATATGAACGAAGACACTTTCAAAGCAGAAAAAGAAAAAGGTCTGCGTGGATGGTTTAGCAGAAATAAAGGCAAAGGCTGGATTGATTGCAAAGCTAGTAAAAAAGGAAATCTTGTTCCGTGCGGAAGAAAAAAAGCTGGCAAAGGTACTGAAAGAAAATATCCTGCTTGCAGACCAACTCTAGGAGCTTGCAACAAAACCGCAGTTAATAGGAAAAAAGGTAGCAAACCAATTTCTTGGAATAAAGAAAAATAATTTAATTGTTAAAAGTTTATATTTTTGTTATCATCTCCAAACATTTGATCAATAAGGAGATATAATGAAAGATTTGATAAACAATTATTGTGACGAACACGAATTGGACAATGTTCTGTTTATTGATGGTCATGATAATGCTATCATGGGTCTGTCTACTTGCTTCAACAGCGTTAAAGTTGTTTATAGTTATAAAAAAATTATCAGCAATTTGACCAAAGATATGAACCACGAAGATGCTGAAGAATTTTTTGAATATAATATTCGTGGAGCATATCTCGGAGATGGAACACCAATCATAATGCAAGATAATATAGATTGGGATAACTACAAATCATGATCAAAACAGTCAATGACAATCAGCATGATATTATAAAAGATATAATTTTATTGCATTGTCCACAAGGAATAGAATGTGACCCAACATATTCTAAAGGCAATTTTTATGAAAAAAGTTTAATCGCCAAGCCTGAATTTAAATTCGATGCATTCCCTCAAACACCAGACACAATTCAATCCGATGCCAGCACACTGCCATTAAATGATTCAAGTATAAAATCATTGATGTTTGATCCTCCATTCATTGTCGGTCATACAAAAGACAAGCCAACAGGCATAATGGGAACTAGATTTCATGGATTCAAATATATTGCCGATCTATGGGAATGGTATGATCTATGTATTAAGGAATTTTATAGGGTATTAGAAACCAATGGTGTTTTGATTGTGAAATGTCAAGATACTGTCAGTAGTGGTAAACAATGGTTCAGCCATGTACACATCATGAATGAAGCTGAAAAAAATGGATTTTATACAAAAGATCTATTCATTCTTGTTGCTAAAACTAGAATAATTGGTCATAATCATAAGATTCAGAAACATGCGAGAAAATTTCATTCTTACTTTTTGGTGTTTGTTAAAAAATAGAAGGGCAATCTCATGATAATAGTTCACGATGGCAAAGCACACACTGATGACTTCCTAGCTACATGCGTTTTAATTCACAAACTTAATTGCAGAGCAATTAGAACCAAATGCACACAAGAACATCTAGAAGATAAATCTTGTTGGGTGATTGATCAAGGAATGTCATTTGATTCAGAAATGCATAATTTTGATCATCATCATATCAAAGAAGAAATTTGTTCTTTCACAATGATCTTAGATCATTTTTATAAAAAAGAATATAGGATTGCATTTCCACAATTGAAATTTGTTGAAATTATGGATTCGTATGGTCCAAAGGCTGCTGCTAAATTCTTCAACACAACAGAAGAAGTATTGGAAATTTCAAACAATCCAATTTGCGGAGCAATCATAAGTGTATTCTCAAATATAAATGGCGAAGTTAGCGATCCCTTATATTCAGTAATGAAACAAATGGGAGCATCAATTTGTCATTTGATTGAGAACACTGGAAGACTTTTAACCATGATTGAAAATGGCGTTAAATTTACTGAATATAAAAATCTGAAAATAATGAATGTTGTTGATTGCAAAATAGAAGAAGGATTTTCAGTAGAAGAACTTCCAACTAAAAAATATTGTAAACTTTCAAAAAAAGAAGCAGATGTTATTTTAACTAAAGATAACAGAGGCGGTGGATATCGCATGATTAGCAACAATACAGATAAATTGAAGTTTTTGCCAAACGAAAAAGCATACTTTACTCACAACAGTGGCTTCTTAGTTGCTTTCAAAGAACTGAATGATTATACTGAAATATTATCTAGCCACAGCAAAATAATGTAACATTGATTTCAATATCAAGGAGATTAACATGAGCGAGAAGATTAAAGTTTACTATGACTATGAATGGGAGATTGACGAAGATGGAGTTGGTTTAAACATTACTCTTTATCCAACGAAAGATAGAGAAGAACTGCTAGAGTATCATGTAGATGAAGAATCTATATTACATCGCATTAATGATCTTGTCGAGTACGCAGAATCGGTTGATGATTTTAATTTTCAAAAGTTTGAAAAAATAAATAACCATGATATGGTTGTTTTTACTGAGATGAAGCGTTCTGGAAAACTAGAAGAATATCTTTGTGGTGCTGTTAATGATGATAATGACATTGAAAAATGGGAAGATGTTTTTCCTACATTGAACGAGATGGTGGCGAATAGGATTGAGGAAGAGCATAGAGATGATGAAGAATTATACTGAAATATTATCTAACCACAGCAAAATAATGTAACATTGATTTCAATAAATTATCTTCTATATCAAGGAGATTAACATAAGAGGAAATTTTTATATAAAATTTTAGTTATAATCAATCTTTAATGTCTTATAATTGGCATTAATCAAACGACATGTGCATAGATAATATCATAAATATCATGGAGGATAATTTATGAATAAGCTAAGAACATGCGTTGTTTGCATCGCCAAAAACGAAGACAGAACTATCCAAGAGTGGTTAGACTACAATATCAAACTAGGATTCGACAAAATATTCATCTACCAAAATGATTGGACTTGTAACATCAAACAAGATTACCTTACAAAATTACACTCCAATGGCAAGAATATACTTCCACAAGTTTATAATAACTGGCTATCATCTAAGTACCGCAATGATTTCGATTGGGCAGCAATTATTGATTGCGATGAGTTTATTGTGCTTCATAAACACAAAACTATATCAGACTTCCTTTCTGAGTTTGATGCCGATGACACAGCTGGAATATCACCAAATTGGTTTTTTTTTGGTAGTGGAGGTCAAGAATCGCCAAGCCCTAATCCAGAAAGCCTCATTAAGAGATTCACATTTAGAGATAAGAGTCCTAATAAACATGTAAAGACTATAATAAATCTTAAAATAAAGTCTGCAATGGTTAATCCTCATTCTCCAAATAAACCGACTATTGATACTAATCGTAAAAAATTCTCAGGACCATTCAATCCAAATGGACCAACTGATATTATTCAGATAAACCATTACTATCATAAGTCTAAGCAAGAATGGATCGAAAGACTAAGTCGTGGACAATCTGGAACTGCTAAGAGAACTATGGATATGTGGAACGAAAATATTCATAGTTATCGTGATGTAGAAGACTTAACAGCACTAAATTTTTTGTATCCAAAACTATAAGGAAGATAAAATGGCAATTAAAATAACAGATAAAGCAATCAAAGAAATAAACATTGCAATAGAAGAAGAAAAAACCAGCCAAGAAATTACAGAAGGAAAACTTTATGTAAGAGTTAAGGTTGTCGGTGGTGGTTGTTCTGGCTTTCAATCCAAAATAACAATAGAAAAAGAAATAAATCAAAAGCTAGATGAATCCTATGAAATAAATGGCATTTCATTAGTAGTCGATAAAAGAAGTGCTATGTACATAGGCGATGCTACCATAGATTTCATCGATGATATGAATTCTCGTGGATTCAAAATAGAAAATCCACAAGCTAAGTCCACTTGCGGTTGCGGAAGCTCTTTTTCTATGTAAAAATTTATGCATGTTAACAGTACATATTTAACATGAGAATTTCAGATTATCTTCGTGAATCCTGCGCACTCAATCAAAAAAATCTTGATCGTGTTAAAGCTATTGAAAAAATAGCTTATCCATCACATATGCAATTCTATGGTGACTTTGATGACATAGATGATGTCATTGATTACGCTGATTGCGATGGACAAATTGATTGTATTATCCAAGATGATTGGTATGCCATTTTTTGTAATGGACCAAGAGAAGTTGAAGTTATAGATTTAGCAGCCAGAAGATCACTATCACTTTCAGATTTACTTGTTATTTATCAAAAAATGACATCTTTTGGAAATAAAATATTCACTATGAATGCCAGAGCCTCTACATCGTATAGACTCATAAAACTTGGCGAGAAAAGAGGTATGTTTGAAATACTTCTAGATGAACCAAATTCGCTGAATGGCGAACCAATGCATGAAATTGAATTTAAAATAAAACCAAGAAACACTTTTAAAGAATGGTTTTATATAACAGAAGCAATAGATGCAAACACCAAGAATCTTTTGGCTAAAGCAAAAGCTCCTAAAGATCAATTGGATGCATTTATAAAAGAATTAGAAAATGAACCAAATTTAATTGACAATAAAACTGCATTTCAAAGATTCCAAGATAAATTTAATATACAAAAAAAAGATAAACCAAAAGACGAAGATGCACAACGCAAACACTTTGCAACCATTCCTAACACCACAGAAGAAGAATTACAAACTTATGACTACTACAAGAACGAGAACAAAGATTCACTTAAAAAAATGATGGAACAACTAAGAAAGTTTATCGACAAGAAAATCATTACTCTTAAAATTGAAAATAAAACACCAAATTTATATAGAAATACACTTCAAGGAAGTCAAAAATTAGACACACCAGACTTTGGTAGATTTACAAGTCAATTAGATTCAATACAAGGAAGTTTGGAACAATACAAAGGCAAAGGCAACTACTTCAACCCAATCGAAGAAGAACTGAACCATCAACAAAATTTAGTTGCCAAAGGTAACAATGTTTGGGTTTTTAAAGGACACGCACCAGATGTTTGTCGCATTTACGGCAAAGGTCACCCTTGGTGTATTTCAAGTTCAACTTCAGCAGCACATTGGTTTACTTACAGAATAAGATATCATCAAACTCAGTATTTTGTATTTGACTTCAATAAAGATGAAGATGATCCCGCCCGATATGTGAATCCGGGTGTTTCACCAGAAGGTATGTATTCCGAATGGGTAGATGCTAGAAATAAACATGATACCGATTCAGAAGATCCAGAATCAGAAGTTGGCATCAATGGTTATAAAAGTATAAACCAATATAAGAAATATCTTGCAAGCAAAGGTATACCATTAACCACTTGGACAACAACACCGCCAGAAGATTGGGAAAAAAGATTGCATCAATACGATAAAGATAAAGATTTTCAAGGAGCAAAAAAAGACTCTGAATCAAGGGTTTTATCCATGTATATTAAGATCGTATATAAAATTAAAGATTCTGACTTTGACATATTAACTGATGATCAAAAGAAAGAATTTCTTTTAAGTAAGATTGATAATGTTACCGAAAAGCAATTTGATTATGCAATAGAAAATTTTAAAGGTGAATATTATAATTCGTTAGATTTAACTGGTAAAATAGAATTTGCTGGAAAAACTAAGGATCAGAATTTACTTTTTAAATTAGCCGAAAATCCAAAACTTTCTGATGATAATGTTTTGAGTTTGTTTTATTTTGTAACTGATAAAGACAAAATGGCACAAATTTTAGGAGCAGATAATATCAACAAACTTTCTGATGAGAATGTTTATAATATGCTCTCTTTTGCAACTGATAAACAACAAATGGCAGATATACTAGGAAAAGATAACATAAACAAACTTTCTGATGAGGATGTTCATAATTTACTTATGGAAGATGATGACAATCAACAGCAAAAAATGGCACAAATAATCATCAAGTATAAATCAGAACTTACCAATCATAATGTTTTAGATTTGCTTAAATATGCAACTGACAAAGATGAAATAGCAGAACTAGCAGAACTAATAAACAAACTTTCTGATAATAATATTCGTAATTTACTTTTTATGCAAGATGATGACAATCAACAGCAAAAAATTACAGAAATAATTTCAAAATATAAAACAAAATTTTCTGATAAAATTATTGTGCTTCTGCTTAAAAGTGCAACCGATATAGATAAAATAGCAGAACTATTACAAAGAGAAACAGATAATATAAGCAAGCTTCATGGCGATAATATTAGAAGTTTATTTGAATATGAAGGTAAAGAAGAAAAAAATAAATTTGCACAAATCATAAATAAATATCACACGAAGAAAACACAAGAAATTCAAGAAATCTTAGATAAATACCTTCATGAACTTTAAATCTTGGCTATTATCTGAAGAATTGGAAACTCTGGACACTCACATGTCAGTTCCAGAGGAACTAGAGGAAATAGCACACATTATGAAGGCACATGGCAAAACCTGCTATGTAGTCGGTGGTGCGGTAAGGGATCATCTCTTTAATCACTTCCACGACATGAAAAAAGACATAAACGACTACGACTTAGCCACAGACGCACTTCCAGAAGAAACAAGAAAAATAATCCATAATAGAACCATAGCCAATGGAAGATTTAAATTAGAAATATTTGAGAAAGGGATAGACCAAGGAGTCCTTTCTATCATCGTCAAAGACATGGATGGAAAGAAGAAAGATGAATTCGAAATAGCCACCTTCAGAAAAGAAGTCTATTCTGGCAATTCAAGAATACCAGAAAAAACAGAATTCGGAGCGACACCAGAAGAAGACACTAAAAGAAGAGACTTGAACTACAACGCTTTGTTCTATGATACGATAAACAAAAAAGTAAAAGATTATAATCACGGAAAAGGTATCGAAGATATAAAGAACAAACACACAAGTGTGGTCGGAGATCCATTCCAAAGATTCTACGAAGACAAACTTAGAGTTCTGCGTGTAGTTAGATTCTTCAACAGATACAATGATGACAATATAATGAGTCATCTTGACGATAAGACCAAAATGGCAATAGCCGAATTCAAGAACTTAGAAAATGTCAGCAAGGAAAGAATCAACAAGGAATTTATTTCTGGTTTGAAGCAAAGTAAATCTTCAGCTAATTTCATCAAGTCTTTAAAAGAATTGGATCTCATTCACAACATCATGCCAGAAAGAATAAAAATTCCAAAATTGGAACCTCTGGATCAAATGAATAACGATCTTCCTGCTATGATTGCTTACATACTCAGTGAAGAAGCTCCCAATAAGAAACTGTCTGATATGTTGATACAGTACAAGTTCGAATATGATGTTCTTACTCCTGCGATCATAATTCTAAAAGCATATAACATGTTCAAGAATCCAATGAACCACGACTACAAAATTCATGACATATCCAGAGAAATGAAGAGAGTTCCTTATAAGTCCATAGAACCATTCATGAGTCATTTCGGATTTGAGGATGAATCTAAGAGATTGTTTGAACACAAGCCTAAATACACTGGCGCAGATGTCGCACACCTTGGATTAAAAGGAAAAGATATAAGCGATAAACTTGATCGAATGGAAAAGGACAACTTCTTCAATGTACAATAAAAATAACCCGAATTATATGCTTTACTTGTCTGGTCTCATTACAGAGAATCAATATTACGACATATTGGAAAAAAACCAAGAATCTAAAAAAATCCCATTGAGAGAAAACGAATCAATCGAACTTGTTCCAAGAAACGAGTTGGAGAAATATTACTTGGATGTACTAAAAAAAAGATCGTGGGGGCATTTCGGTACGATTGCCATGTATGGCTTTAATCCAAGTCAAATGTGGAGTATATTTTATAAAGATTTTTATGACCAACTTCGTAAAGCAGATGATGATTACTATAAAGCTGTTCCTCATGACAATGATATAATCGATTATACTTCAAAAGGAAACAATCTAGTCGAAGTTAGAGATGAAAATGGATGGCACTTCAGAAAGGCACTGAGTATGAGCAAACATCCTAGAATAGCATATAAGATTCCAAAAGAAGAACAAGAAAGAGTTAGCTTTGCTGCAATAGCCAATAAAAAACTGATTGATATTCTTGACGACTATGTTGCTAATAAAAGATTGGCGATTTACAAAACTCCTGCTGATGGGGTGATATGGCTAGAAAGACACGACCCTATGACCATGTATTTCCTAGAAGAGATTACACCAGAAGTTAAGAAAGAATTAAAGGATATATTCAATAACAAAGATTTCAATCGGTCTTTTCACGCAAAAAACCCATTGGAAGGAGATGAGTTTTTCAGCGGTGTGGCGAGAGAAAAAACCCCCACACAAAAAGAAATTGAAAAATTACTTGGAGATGTAAAATCTATCGACATGGATGCCTACAAAATATTATATGAGAATTATCTTGAAAAAGGATCTAATCCTCCACGATTTAAAGTGTCATCAGGAATGTTTCAGTCTGGAAAGAAAGTCAAAGAACTTTGCGAAAAACATTTAGACAAAATTACAGCCAAAGATTTATCCAAATCAATAAAATTTCATCTATCGGATATCGCAAAAAAAATAACTGACGAAAAATGGCAGGAAATATACGGTTATTGGGAGAAGTCTAGTGATCCCAAATTGCGAAAAGAATTTGGAACAGCTTTGATTAATTCTGCGATGGATAAAAATCAACTTAATAGAATTTGGAACGCTAAGGATGTTCATTTAGAAAAATACATTACGCTTTTCGATCTTGGTAAAAATGTTAAAGATCCAAAATGGCACAAACTTTACGATTCGTTTTTGAAATCAAAAGACACTACGCTTCAGAAAGCGTTGAAACAAGCGGCACAAACAGGTGACATGAAATACATACAAGGATATTAATGTACAATAAAAACAATCCAAATTACAAACTATACCTAGCTGGAATTATTACTGAAAACCAGTACTATGAAGCAATTGATGATGCACAAGAACAAATCAAATCGCCTACAGGAGCTACGCTAACTCATTATTTTGAAACCGCACAAGGATCTAAATATATTTTATCATCCAATAACGAATCAAGAAGAATAAAATCTTATCATTCTAATACTGGAGGAGAAGATTCTGGTCTTAAAAATTGGTACGGTAAATGTTTCTTTACTCCAGAAAAATTCCAAACTAATTTTCTTGCTTATCAACAATTAAACTCATATGGAATATCAAATATAGCATTGACATCAATCAAACAAGGCTATCTTACTTTTATGATGCATGATGGAAAAGAATGGGTTCCAGTAAGATTTAAAGATGCTTATAAAAAAGCAGTCAAAAACATGCCAGAAAAAGCAGAAGACATCATGGAATTCCCTTTTGTTAAAATACCAACTATTGGATATAATGCCATCGAATGGAACGAAAAGGGTAATAAGACCATAAAAGAATACCACCCCGGATCTCCAGTGGCTATTGTTAAAGACATTAAAGATGCTACAGAAGATATTAAAGCATTTACTTCAAATGATGTAACTTCTAATACTCCACAAGCAAAACCTTCTAATACTCCGCAAGTTCAATCTGAGAAACAAACACTAGATGATTTAGCTTCTAAAGTTGGCGATACTAAATGGCACTCTCTTTTTGATGTCTTTCAAAGATTATCTTTTAGAAATCCAGAAAAAGCTAAAGTTATTGCCAATGCATTGCGACAAGCGGCAGAAGAAAACAATATGCGACATATTCAACCATTTGTTAAAACATATGTAGATGCACAAAAAACACAAGGATGAAACAAAGGGAAATTTTCTACAAACACAAGGAAAATACACACATGATTGCTGACTTTTTAAGAGGCGAATATATTTATGATGGACACACCTTAATAGGTGCTGATGGTGATGTTGGTGATATGGGTCATGAGGCTCATATCATGCAAACAATTTGTTCAACATATGCAGAACAACTAGTTCAAATTGCAGAAGACTCAATAGATAAAGCAAAAGTATCAAAAGAACTTCTTCAAGAATTAGAAGAAAGCAAAATGAAAGTTAAAAAAGATATTCGTAGTGATGATTATGACTCATTCGATGTTTTTAATCTTTATAGTTATATACAAAAAATTAACCCACAATTGGTATCTAATGAAAAATTAAAAGAAGGTATGTGGGCATTGAGAGGTGGAGATGCCAGAAAATATGGATGTAAATATTTAGGATACATTATCATTAGGCAAAATAATTTTGAAGTATGGGAATTAAATCAAGAAACAGCCAAGAAGATTGTAAAAGCATCTGATGAAATAGCACAAGATTATATGGACATATTAGACGAAAAAGATATTGAAGAACAAGAAGTTGAAGTTTACTCTTACAAAACGAATCAATCTAGAAACTATACTCTCGGAGAATTAGAACAAGGTCAAATTTTAAAGACTGCTACTGCACCAACTACAAAAGCGTCTATGTATATTCCGCCACCTTCTGTGACAAAAAAACTTTCACCTACACAAAGACACCAATTGCTTTATACAAGTGAGGGCTTTTCTTTTAAGAAATGGCTAAATAACATATCTAAAAAATAATTAATGAGGCAATATGATTACATTCCAGTCTTTTTTAAAAAAACAAATTCTAATAGAAAAAATAAATATTGATGCTTTTCAATTTCCTCCATTGGCATATGGAAGTTTTGGTAAATATTTTATTGGACCCGATGGAGAAATACATTATCAAGTTGCAGGAGAAGGCGGAAATCAAAGTGGCATTGTTCATGTAGATAATTTTTTGCCAATATATCAAAAATTCTTTTCTCAACATATAACACCAGAAATGGCAAAACAATTTAAAGAAAAATATACAAAAAACATGGCAGATGATAAAGATGAGATATCAAAAAACAATCTATCATTTCCAGAAATTTTTAATTCGCCATTTGCGAAGTGGATTGCAGATAATGATGAAGTAATTTATAAAATAAAAACAGCACAGGGAGAACAACAAGGAATTTGTTCAATCAAGGAATTTGATTTTTATTACAAACAGAATATTGCTAATTTCGGAAACAATCAATTAACAAATATAAATCCAGAAGAAAAAGAGTCTATCAAACAAAAGTTAAATCAAGAAATCAAACAGTAATCATAATCCATTTCCGCCATTATTGAATCCACCACCAAACTGACCACCACCAAACTGACCACCACCAAACTGACCACCACCAAACTGACCACCACCAAACTGACCACCACCAAACTGACCACCACCAAACTGACCACCACCAAACTGACCACCACCAAATTGACCACCACCAAACTGACCACCACCAAATTGACCACCACTTTGAAATGCTGAACCACCTACACCAGATATAATGCCCTGCATTGCCATTTGATAAAAAGGATTGTTCATACCTAAAGCTTGACCGCCAGTATTACCACCCTGTCCGAATCCGCCACCACCTTGTCCGAATCCGCCACCACCTTGTCCAAATCCACCACCACCTTGTCCAAATCCACCACCACCTTGTCCAAATCCACCACCACCTTGTCCAAATCCACCGCCACCTTGTCCAAATCCACCACCACCTTGTCCAAATCCACCACCACCTTGTCCAAATCCACCACCACCTTGTCCAAATCCACCAACCTGCTGAAATTGCGTAGCAGTTGGCAATTGATAAAGGAATGAAAGCTGTGATCCCGGAGTATTATTTTGTGTGTATTGGGCAGTACCTTGAATTCCTCCAGTATTTTGTTGGAAACCGCCACCGCCAAAACCGCCACCAATACTAGAACTACTTCCAGTATTGAAATTAATGTTTTGATTAGAAATCTGTGCTTGAACTGTATTGTTCAATGCAGGTGGTGCAGGTGGTGCAGGTGGTAGTATAAATCTATATCTTGGTTCTTGAGATATAGCAAAATTTGAAACAAAAGTTAAAAAGCTAATTGCCAATAATTTTTTCATGTTTATTTCCTTTATATTTATATATAAATTTATGAGAGAATATACATTTAAAAAGTTCTTAGAACAAAGAGATCCTAATCTTTATGACGAATCATTTGTGGATATGGCTACTGCTGGAATGGAAGCTGGAGTTTCTGGTGTCGGTGCTGGACTTTGGGATTTCGTTAAAAAACTTTCAAGCAATTCTTTAAAAGCTGCTGATTATACCTTTGGTTATGAAATTGAAAGAAATTATAACCGTGAAAGAAACACAGACACAAGCTTTGAAAGAACCATGAATAATCTAAAAAAAATAGTAGAACCACTTTATTCTGGATTGAAAACTGGTATTGCGAAAACTATGTCTAAATTTGATGAAATAAGACTAAAACAATTAGAAGAAATATCAAAAGACCCAAAATCTAAGAAAATGCTAAGTCAATTTGTCCAAAAAAATCCAGAAACAAAAAAAGAATTAGAAAATTTTGTTTTTTCCAAAGCTAAATAATAGATCACACAGGAGATAACATGAAATCATTTTTAGAGTTTTATAGTCAAATAAAAGAAGATGCAATGGATGCAGCAAATCCAGCTATGCAAGCACCTCAAGTACCTACAATGCAAAATGTAAGACCAGCACCAGCAATGGCAAAGAGATTGCAACCTCAACCACCAGCAGGACAGAAACAACAAGCAGGACAAGCTCCAGCAGGAGAAAAAGATGAAACTATTACTGATAATAACGAAAAAATATTGAAGGAATTATTGGGAAGTAATTATCAATCTTTTGTTACTGAACTTGGTCAAAATATTAAAGCTCCGCAGTTTCTTAAATTTTTAAGGGCAGGACTTAAAGATGGGAAAAATGCAAATGATGATAAAGTTAATTTTGCAAAAATATCACCAAAGTGTTCTGACCTTTCTCCAACGCAAAATGAAATAGACATCGATAAATCTTTGTCATTTCCTTTGCGACAAACTTCAACTACAGAATTGACTGGATATTTTAATGGCGGAACATTTGCTCCGGGTGGACCAATCATTACTTGTGGTGGAGGAAAGTTTATCATAGATGGTCATCATAGATGGTCGCAATTATATTGCATGAATCCAAACGCACAAATAGAGGCAATTGACCTTACAGATTTTAGTGATCCCGAAATGGCTCTTAAAGTCACTCAAATTGCGATAGCTACTAGGCTAGGAGAAATTCCAGTACAACTTGTAAATGGTACTAATTTAATTGGAATTAGTGAAGATAAATTAAAAGACTATATCAAGAAAACAATTGGTCAGGAAGCAATTAATGCGTTTTCAATTTTACAAAAAAGAGATCAAAACAAGCAAGAAGGTAATTTTGAATTTATTTTAAATTATCTTAAAAGACTAGATGAGTATATTGACAAATATGGCAAAGAACAACCAGATTATAGTGGAACTGGCGAAATTAATCAGGCTGACGAAAAATCAGCCAACAAAGCATCAAAGTTTCAAACAGGGATAAAGGCTAAAGGAGCAAGAAATCCCAGTGCTGTTAGTCAAGATTATTTTCGAGGCGATCAAGAATATAATGTAATTGAATTTGCACATAATTATATTTGGAAAAATGTTCAAGCGATGAATGCTTCAAATGCACCAGTAGCACCAGCATCAGCAAGAGGTTATATGCCACAGACAGATGATGCAAAAGGTTGGGATTCAGCTTTAAAGGCTGGTGAAGTCAATTGGAAGCAAGAATGTCTTGTTCTTTCTGGTCTAATTATTCGTGATTAATTTTTATAAAAGTTACGATATTATTCTTATAGAAATGTCAATTTGACATAATTCTAAAAAATAGGAATATTATGGAAGTAAATAGAACTTGGTGCATGCCATCAATTTGGACATTTGGCATGAAACCTATTTCGCCTTTATTCCAAAAATATAATGTCGGTAAAGGATGGGTCGATCCGTTCGCTGGAGAAAAATCACCAGCAGAATATAGGAATGATATTGAAGGCAGAGGCAATCCATCTCAAATGGATGCTTTAGAATATCTCAAAACATTATCATCCGACACTTTCTGCGGAGCCTTATTTGATCCTCCATATTCAACCGAACAATGCCTAAGAAGATATACTCCTAAACATGCTGGAACTGCTGGTCGTGCAGAATATTGGGCTAAATGCAAAGATGAAATTGCTAGAATTACAACAACAGATGCCATTTGCATTAGCTTCTGTTGGGATAGTGTTGGGATAGGTAAAAATCGAGGCTTTCAAATTGTAGAAGTATTACTTATTTGCCACGGAGCTTGTCATAACGATACCATCGTAACGATTGATAAAAAAATGTCTAATTGTAAGAATAAGTTCCAGTAAAATAGTTCCTGTGAAATTTATTTAAATGATAGTCAATATTTTTAAGCAACAATGTAATATTTTTCTTAACTTCTTCTATACTTTCTTTTTTATCAACATTGATCTGTGAAATATCATAAATTTTATTGAACAAATCTTTAAAAATGAACTCTTCTTTCATGTTTTTTCTTTTCTTCTTCAATAATTCAAAAACATTCATTGCAATTTCATACAACTTATTCATAAATTCTTTTTTCGACATATCATCCAATGATTTAACAGCACTCAACAAATCTACATTCAAATCAGATAACTCTTCTTTAGTATCTTCACTTGATGATAAGTCACTAAGATCAATAACGCCATCATCATTTATATCGACCACTTGCTTTAAGTTTGAACTACTTTTCAGCAAACTTGATTCTAACTGAAGATATTCTTTGTAAATTTTATAAAATCTATAATCTATCATTTCATTCCTCATCCATTATGAAAATATAACTATATATGTAATTGTAAAATCATTATAAATTCTTTATGCAAAAAACTATATAATTTTAGGCTAATTTTACAAGGAACAATTATTATGAAATCATTCATGGAATTTTTACAACTTAAAGAAGAAGACAGTCCATCTGCTATGCGTGAAGGAAAAACTGCAAATAAAGTTATTGAAGACTTACTTCATTTTAAAGTAGGTGACAAATTGCTATTCAATAGCAAACCAATTCAAATCGAAGGCATTATTGTAGATGCCACAGATTCAAATAATAAAAGAATTCAAAAAAGATTAAATTCTGTCAAGGAAGCTGCTGATTTTGTTGATAACAATTCCAACTTGATGGATGGCGTTGTCGAAACTTACTTTGGAAGCAATCCAATTTATCTTTTGAACATTACTGGTGGAATTATAGCAAGACATTTTATGGCAGATAAATTACTGCAACAAGTAAAACCTATTCCAGCCGATGATCCAGAAGATGGAAGATGGGAAAGAATGGAAGCAGTAAAACCACATAAAAAATCATTATCTGATTGGTAAGCCATGAACTTTAAACAATGGCTATTACTGACAGAAGCAAAGAAATCAAGCGATATTGCTAAAGAACTACTTGACAATAATGATGTATTAATAGGTCAAATAAAATCTATTATTCCCAAAAACATACCAGAAAAATTACAAAGTCAATTGCTTCCTATCGCTGCATTCTATCACAAACAACAACCAAACCTTAATACTTTAAAACAAGACATTCAAGACTATGCTAACCTTTTAAAAAACCAAAAGATAAAAATGATCACAATCAAAGACAACTTGACAATTGATGGCGATTTTAAATCCTATCTCCATTGGACTGAAATTATTCATGGGAAAAAACATGAAGATGAAGTTCTTAATGCACCAGTACAAGGCGATTTGAGCGATCAAGAGATAATCGCACAATCAACAGACAATAAGATAAAGGTCTACAAGGCAAACTCTATAAATCAATGTATTGTACTTGGTAAAGGTGAAAGGTTCTGTATTTCACAACCAGCTAGTCCTATGTTCCGATCTTATAGAAATACTAAAACATCAACTTTTTACTTTGTTTATGACAATACAAGAACAGATGATCTTGCAATCGTTGTCATTGATGCAACAAAAAACGGAATAGAACTTACAGATCGTCAAAATCAAACCGCAGGATGGATGCAAGATCCTTATGAAACTACACCAAAAAGAATAAATTCAAATCCAAATTTATACTTTAAATATCTACAAGAAAAAGGTATTGACACAACCATATTCAAAAATATACCAAAATCAACAGAAGAAGAAGCTGAACATGAAAAATTAGGCTCACCAAAACAAGACTTAAATTGGTTTAAATCCCTTACTCCAGAAGAAAAATCAAGATATATTGGCAGAGGACACAATCTTTCAAATGAACAATTTGATTATATTTATGACAATAATTTTACTTTACTTTTAAAACAATATGTGAAAACTGGAGTAAAAGTAAATGATTATCAAGTTAAAAAAATTGCTTCAAAAAAAGATTTGAAAGATAATTATATTCACAACAGAATTATTGCAAATCAAAATCACAGCGATCTTTCTAAACAAGAATATGCTTTATTTAACCCAAAACAAAAAGAAGAATTTTATAATTCTTCCAAAGATTATAAAGTGACAAGAGCAATTGAACTTGGTGATATCGAAGCAGCAAAAGAATTTGTTGAAAAAGGAGAAAAAATAGGTGATGGTGTTTTTCAAGCATCGTACTCTGGAAATCTTGACCTTGTAAAATACTTAGTTGAAAAAGGCGGAAAGCCAAATACTCAAGATGTTAGTGCCGCAGCATACTCTGGAAATATTGAACTTGTAAAATACTTGGTTGAAAAAGGCGGAAAGTTCGCAGGTTCTTCTGTAACTTCAGCGGCAACTAACGGAAAACTTGCAATGATAAAATACTTGGTCGAGGAAGAAAATGTAGAGATAAATGATTCTGCCATAGCCAATGCAACTAGTGGTGGTCATTTCGATGTTATAAAATATTTACTTGGAGATGAAGTTCGTGATGAACAAGGTAATGTTTATAAATTACCCAAAGAAAAAAGAGCAAAAATTGGATATGGTAGTGATACTATGGAAAATGCACTTAGACATGGAAATTTTGAAATTATAAAATATTTGTCCGATAAAGGAGCAAGGGGTGGAATTGATGCTGCTATTGTTCGGAATAAACTTGAAATTGTAAAACACTTGTCTGAAAAAGGTGAATATCCTGAGGGTCATATTCTTGTTAATGCTGCTAAAAATGGTTATTTAGAAATTTTGAGATATTTGATGGATGAAAAAAATGTAAAGATAGCTGATTATGCTGTTGATCGAGCAGCAGAACAAGGTCATTTTGATGTTGTAAAATACTTAGTTGGTGAGAAAAAATTACCATCATACTTGTTTGATCGGGAGTACGATGATACTATCAAGTACGCAAGTACACAAGAAATCAAAGACTATCTGATACAATATAGAGAAGAAGCTTTGGTTAAATATCATTCGTCTAAAGGTAGATCAACTTAGAACCTTTTAGGAAAACAACAACCAACAAAATAGAAACATCTGAAATGCCAAAATTGCAATCCCAATGGTAAACCCATACTTTTGATTGCTTATCAATATCTTTTTCCAAATCATCAAACTTAAACATGTTCCAAACATCTTTAATGCTGAAAATAAAGCAACCGATCCAGAATCCATCTTAATCAGCCAGACACCCACTAAATTCTTTTCTTCATATATCATTACATTTTGAAATCTTATTATAAGATACAAATCTACCGCACTTATTGATAATATCATTGTGAATAAAAACCAAAATGCTATGTTTTTTGTTGTTGTCATAATTGTTATTTAAGTAATTTGATTTTTTAATTGCCAAAGTTATCGATACTTCACAAATTCTTCACGACAATTGTACTTATTTCCTTAAATTCTACATGAAAAACTATAAATACATCCATGAACTTTAAAAAATGGCTACTAACCGAAGTGTCTAAAGAACTTGTCAAACAAGTCAAAGATGCAGCAAAAGATAAAGACAAACCATTTGAACATATATTCAAAGGCGAAGACAGAATCGTATTGCCATATGAATCACTAAAAGAAGATGACGAAATACCATTAGAAATATTAAATAAAACAAAAAAAGACGGATACGATATAGACTTCACAACAGGTCTAATTTCAAAAGATAAAGTCATACCAGCACAATATGCCCAAAAAGCAAAACCATCCAAAATACAAGTGAAAATGGGCAAGTATGTACTCGAAAAAGGTAAATTCACAGAAGAAGAAAAGAATTGGTGGATTCATCAAGGCGATCCTGTCAAATCACTCGAAGTTGTAACCAATAAAAATAAATACTCTGTCGTTATCTCTAGACACCCTATTGATATTATTCGTATGTCCGATCATGATAAATGGACATCCTGCCATTCACCTACTGGATCATATTTCAATTGTGCAGTCGCAGAGGCTAAAAATGCAGGAGCTATTGCATATGTCGTAGCTAAAGATGATGTTTCAAAAATAAATATTAAAGATGATGAAATCTTCTCCGATAAAGATAGAGATGTCAAAGGCGTTAAACCACTCGCAAGATTAAGAATAAGATTGTTCAAAAACAAAAAAGATGATCAAGAACTGGCTATGCCAGAAGATAGAGTCTATGGTCTTAATCTTAAAGGTCTTCAAGATACAATAAGAAAATGGGCTTTTGCACACCAAAAAGAATTGTTTGAAGTTAGACCAAAATTGAAAAACTATGAATTGATGGGCGGAAGCTACCAAGATAACACAGGCTCCGTACTCTTCAATAAATTTTTTGATGATGATGAAGATACAGGAGAAGCAGATTATGGTGGCGAAGATGAAGACTTTGAAGATATGCTCAACACCTATGATCGTGAATCACAAGAAATTCTTGATCAATACAACAGCGAATCAGATGTAGCTTCCTTCTACTATTCAGTTGAAAGCTCTGACGGTCACCCATATGTCCATTATTCAGCCAATATATTTTTTGAATTCCCAAACCAAAAGTTACTTAAAGAATTCAATTATAAAGATGAAGAAGTACTTAAAAAATGGCTCAACAATAATGACATATACGCAATCAATCAAGTAGAAGTCCGTCAAGATAAAAATGGAGTACAAGTTCATTTTGATGTATATGACGAAGAAGGTCATGCTAATCCAGATTCATTCAGAGATTTCTGTAGTCACATTACTGATCAAGTAAAGGGAAAAGAAGATAGTTTACACAATACCCTTTATATAACTTTAATTCAAAATGAATTCTTAGCTCCTTCCTTCACTACAAATAAAATATCTGAAATAGAAGCAGATCAAGAAGAAGATGAAGAAACTCATGAACTCAATAAACTAAAAAACTTTAAAGTCGATGTTGACTCATCTGCAAGAGTTGGTTCGACAGGCATGACCTTCACGATCAGACAACCTATCATTATAGCAGAATTTAATGGAACAAATGCCAAAGAACCAGAAAAGTTTGAAACCACCATCAAAGCTATTTCCTTGGCTGTGCAAAATAAAATAAAATTACAAGTTTGGGATACCATCGGCTCTTTCTTTGAAAGAATAGAAGCGATTGAAAAAAGACAACTCAAATTGTTCAAAGAACCAGAATTCCAACACAATCCACCCTCTGGCGATAAATCTAGAGCATACACAGAAGTATCTCTAACTACTAATAGCGAATATTGGAAAAAACCACCAACCGCTAATATCAAACTTACTTTCGAACTGCCTATCAATAACCTTGATTCTGATGAAAAAACACATGAAGTTATTGATATGATTAAAATGATGGACCAAAGTTTCGAATCACTAAGATCGCAAATTTTAAAATCATCTGAAGAAGTTATGAACCCTTATATGCAGAAGTATTTCAATGTGTAAGAAGCATAAATAAATCATGAACTTTAAAAATTGGCTAATACTAACTGAATCATTTTGGTTTGAAAATCTTTTTGAAACAGATACATCACATAATGATATATCTCCCATAACATTTAGAAATGCTAATGTATCAGATATCATAGATTTTGTAGAAGAACTACTTTATAAAAAAAATAATATAGATATAACAGAAAAAATGGCAGGACAACATTTGACTGTTACAATAAAAGATAATTTGGCATATACAAGCACAAAAGATTCTTTGCTGCAAAATAAGGAACCAAAAAATGCAATTTATAGTAAATACGGATCAAGTCTTACATCTGGAATTATTGAATTTTTAAAAGAAACAAAAATCCCAAATCAAATTTGGAGATTTGAAATATTACATCCATCGCATAATCACGACTATATAAAATACAAAAACACAGAACAAATATATGTCGAATATTCAGGCAATTTATCAGAAGATGTAGCAAAAGAAATTAGAAAACACACCACAGTTAAAATTCTCACCAAAAATGATATTAAAATAAATTTAAATCAAAGTAAAAAATTTCAAGAATTTAAAAAAGAATGGGAAAATAAGTATAAAAGTAAATTACTTTCATTAGACCCAAATAGAAAAGGAAATTATTACAATGATATAATTTCTGAAATAAAATACAAAATTGGAGATTTAATAGAAGATTCACTTGTGTCGGCAGTTGATAAAACATCACCAGTTGAAGGTGTTGTTGTTGGAACAAAAAATCCAATAAAAATTCAAACAAATACATTTTTAAAAGTGCAAAGAGTACAAATGCCATTGTTCTCTGTTTTTAAAATATCAAGAGACGAAATTCCATTAGTGTTAAAAAACCCAACAACCACATTTGAAGATTTGAAAAAAAAATATAATTTGAAATTAAATTCAATCTATACACAAAACTTAAATCAAAGTCTTTTCACTACCGTTAGATATTATCTTATGCAAAATAACAAACTCATAGATATTGACCAAGAAAAGTACAAACAATGGCTAAAACCAGAAGAATCTAAAAAGTATCTTGATCAATTGGAACAGCATAATATTGAACATATTTACCAAGAAATATATGATAAAGTATTATAAATATATTTATGAAATTTAAAGAATGGCTAATACTGACAGAAGAAACATCAACTGATACAGATTATTCCAAATTTAAAACATCTGTAATAGGACTTTTAAATGACAATAAAGTCTTAATACTAAAAAGAGGATCTACTGCTCCTTGGATGCCAAACAAATGGAGTTTAGTAGGTGGTGGAATTGAAGAAGGAGAAAACCCAAAAGAAACCATAATAAGAGAGTGCCTTGAGGAAATAGGATTAAAACCTAATAATGTTTCTTTTGATCATAAAATAATGACTGTTGATACTGGAGAGATTTATTATTTTTATGGAGAACTAGAAAGTCAAAATATAAAATTAGATTATGAAAATTCAAATTATAAATTTATTACAAAAAATGAAATAAATAACTATGATTTTGTTCCATACATAAAAGAATTTATATTAACTGTTTTTTCAAAAAATATAAAAGGTATAACCTAATGAACTTTAAAAATTGGCTAATATCTGAAGAAATATATGCACAAAATAAGACCGCAACTGTCTTTCATAGAACCTGTGTGGATTGCGATGAAGAACAAAGCGTAAAGGCTGTATCAAGCATACTCACATCTGATTTTAGATCAGGTGCAGGTGCTGGTTGTTTATATGGTTGTGGTTTTTATACCACTTTTGCAATAGAAAGCCAATTTACCAATCCTATGCAAACATATGGTAAAGCAGTTATAAAATTTAAAGCAACAGACCTCGATAAATACCTCATATTTCAATTAGATCAAGCAAAAGCAATTCACCGCAATGATTACAAAATAAGCGACCAATTGAAGAAATTAGGCTTGTTAGACAAAGTAGATAAAAATTTAGAAAAAAAACCAAAGGGATATATTGGGAAAGTATGGAATTGGATTACTGCTAAAGATAATAATGAAGATATTAAAAATAAATTGAAATATTACGATGAACAACAAGAGAAATCAGAATTTTCTGGACCTTTGGCACAAGAATTTTACAATCAAAACAAATGGATAGAAACCTCAATCAAAGGAATTATTTACAGAGGAAGAAGAGATGGTTACTGTTTGTTGAAATATCCAACCGTTCAAGATGGAACAATTATAATGTTAGGCTATGCAGTCGCAGAACATGATGATATGAAAAAGATGAAAGAATTAAAAGAAAATCAAGGTTGGATTACTTCTGGTGATAAGGCAAGCATCAAAAGTATTTATAAATTACCAGTTGCCGGTAGAGAAAAATTCTCAGTTGGTGACAATAATGATATTGTAAATCAATTGTTAAAATCTAAAAATGTAGAATACACAGCAAAAAAATTAGGATCAAATCTAAACAAACTTTATATGAGCGATATCTCTAATTTACTTCAAAATTCCATCGATAAAGAAAAAATGGCAAGTATCTTAAAAGATAACATAAAAAAGCTCTCTCCAACGCAAATTGATGATTTAATTTTTCATGCAACTGATAAAAATAAAATGATAGAATTGCTAGGACCAGAATCTATAAAAAAACTCCCACCAGATAATGTTTATCTTTTGATTAAAAATACAAATGAAAATGAAAGAGAAAAATTACTTGAAGACCACTTGGAAAAATTAATTATAAAAAATCCACAACTTGATATTAGTATCGTTAGGTGGATGTTATTTCTGACTAATAATTACAAATCGTTAGTATCAAAAATTATTCAAATAACAATAAAAAACACTGATATTAATGCAGAAGATGATTCTATTTATGCCCTTGATACAAATATTGAATCCTTACTTAAATTTGCAAAAGATAAAGATGAAATGGCAAATATAATCATAGATAATATTATTGAAAATGAACAATGGAAGGAGGCTGGAGCCTTTGTCTTGATCGATTATGCGAAAGATAAAGAAAAAATAATATCTAGATTAGGATCAAAAATAATAAGCGGTCTTACTGCAGAGGAGATAGGTTCATTTTCACATAGTCGTAAGTTAAATAATAAAGAACAAATAGCACAAATAGCACAAGGCATAGATAAATATCATACAAAGAAAACTCCAGAAATACAAAAGCTAATCGACTCCATGAAGCAATAGCTGCAAAGTAAACCATGAACTTTAAAAATTGGCTAATACTAAATGAAAAGATAATGATAAAGGATCAAGAATTCCGTGATCCTTTACTTGCACTACAACAGATTCAGAAAACTCATCCCAATCCAGAAAACCTTGCCGTAACTTACACCGCAGTTGATAAAGTTGGGCTTAATCCAAAAAATAAATACGACACACCACTTGGCATTTACCTTTATCCTTTAGATTATGTGATTGAAAAGAAAATGAATGTTCCATTCGCTGGAGATCAACCACATATTAATGTCTGCGAATTCACAAGACCACACAAAATACTCCAGATGACTTCTGATGTCTCTAATCAAAGACAAGTAGACATACTACCATTGTTCTTTTCCAAAGAAGATATAGATAAAGCTAATAAAATTATTGGTAAATATGAACTTCGTAGCAATTATTCCAAATTGTGGCTCATGACAAAAATACTTTCAGATGATAAACCAACACAATGGAACGCTAATCTTAGAAAATGTGGAATCGATGGATTTGTAGATCATGGAACTAGTACAATTCACTCGAACGAACCAACCCAATGCGTTGTATTTGCTGCCAATGCTTTGAAATTATTGCACTCAATTGACAATCCAATGTTTAACAAAAAAACAAACGCAGAAAAATACGATATCGGCAAAATGTCAGATGAACAAATTGTCAGAATGTTGCAATCTCATACCGATTTAAATATCAAAAACTTTTTTCAATCTGAAAAATATACAGACAGAACAGCAGAACTAATCATAAAATACAAATCAGAACTTTCTGATTTAGATCTTGGTCATTTGCTTTATTATGCAACCGACAAAGACAAAATAGCAGAATCTATTATAAACAAAAAACGAAATATTCATGGTGGTAATGTTTCTGAGTTACTTAAATATGCAATCAATAAAGAAAAAATAGCAGGATTAATAGGAACAGATAACATAAGCAAACTTCATTGGACTGTTATTGCATATATCCTTAATCATGCAAAAGATAAAATAAAAATGGCACAAATTATAAACAAATATTATAAAAATAAAACGCCACAAATTCAACAAATCATTGATAAAGCCCTTGAACCACAAACATTTAATTGATAAATACCATGAAATTTAAATCTTGGCTACTACTGACAGAAGTAAAGAAAGCAAGCGATATTGCCAAGGAATTACTTGGCAATGACATCAATCAAATAAAATCTATTATTCCAAAAAACATACCAGAAAAGTTACAAAGTCAATTACTACCAATAGCAGCATATTACTACAAACAACAACCAAACATCAACACTCTCAAACAAGATATCCAAGATTATGCCAACTTAGTCAAACTAAACAAAATGCAGATCATTACAGTCAATGATGATCTGACCATAAACAATGATTTTAAATCTTATCTCCATTGGACCGAAATTATTCATGGCAAAAAATATGAAGACAAAGTAAGCAAAGCACCAATACAAGGTGATTTAAGTGACCAAGAAGTAATCGAACATTCACCAGACCTTAAGATAAAGGTCTATAAAGCAAATTCAGTAAATCAATGCATTATCCTTGGAAAAGGTCAAAAGTTTTGCATATCACAACCAGCTAATCCTATGTTCCAATCTTACAGAGATACCAAAATTTCAACCTTCTACTTCGTTTATGATAATACAAGAACTGATGACCTTGCAATCGTTGTAGTCGATGCTACAGAAAATGGAATCGAACTTACAGATCGAAAAAACGACACAGCAAAAACTATGCAAGATCCTTATCAAACTACAGAAAAAAGAATAAAGTCAAATCCAAAATTATATTTTAAATACCTACAAGAAAAAGGTATCGACACAACTATATTTAAAAATATACCAAAGTCACCAGAAGAAGAAGCTGAACATAAAAAATTAGGTAGATCAAACCACAATTTTGACTGGTTTAAATCTCTTACACCAGAAGAAAAATCTAGATATATTGGCAGAGGACACGATCTTTCAAACGAACAATTTGATTATCTTTACGACAATAATCTAAACTTACTTCTTACACAATATGTGAAAACTGGATTAAGAGTAAACATTCACCAACTTACTAAAATTGCTGCAAAAAAAGATTTGAAAGATAATTATCTGCACAATAGATTGATCGCAAATCAACATTCGGAAGATCTTGCAATACAAGAATATGATTTATTGAACCCAAAACAAAAAGAAGAATATTACAACGGAATCTCCGATGGAATTGATAAGGCTATGCAGTTTGGTGATCTTCCTAAATTAAAAGAATTTTTCAATAAAGGACAAAAATTAAGTAGTTCATCTGTTTTATATGCAATTAGGCATGGATATTTTTCCATTGTAAAATATTTGATAGAGGATAAAAATTATAAAGTTCCTGATAATGCCAACAAAATTGCAGTTACCAATGGACATCTTGATATTTTAAAATATTTGATAAATGAAAAACACAGCAATATAAATGATTGTGAAGTTGCAGATGCAGTACGAAATGGTCATCTTCCTATGATAAAATATTTGGTTGAAAAGGGCAGAGAAATTACAGGTAATTCTGTAGCACAAGCCAGAAGTTATGCCATTGAAAACATAAGAAAAAAAGATAGTTTTGATATTTTGATATACTTGATTGAAAAAGGTGCAAATCTAGAAAGAGTCAATATATCAGATGCCGTTAATGCTGCATTGGATAGTGATAATATCAAAATTGCAAAATACTTAGTTAAAAAAGGAGCAACATTAGATAATTACGCCGCTTTTACAATTGTAAATTATAATGATATTGATCTTGTTAAAGAATTTTTTGAAAATGAAAAAGATTTTGGCGTACTAATTCATGGATTTAATACAGCCTTAGTAAATAATTTTGATGAGATTGCCAATTACTTAAAACTAAAAGGTACAGAGAAATATACCTCCTTTAAAAATCCAGTGGAATATCTATACGCTATAGAAAAAGGTGATATTGAAAAATTAATTGAATTACATCCAGAAGTCAAAAGATTTGATTCGCAGTACAACTTTATCACTAAGGAACAAGAAGTAAAAATAAACAAATTAAAAACTTCATATGTTAACAAAAAAATGCAATAAAAATTGTAAATAATCTATGAAATTTAAAGAATGGCTAATACTCTCTGAAGCACTTGATTCAAACACTAAGAATCTTTTGGCTAAACAAAAAGCACCACAAGATCAATTAGATGCTTTTATAAAAGAATTAGAAGATGAACCAACACTTATTGACAAACAAACCGCATTTCAAAGATTCCAAGCTAAGTTTGTAACCAAAAAAGAAAAACCAAAAGACGAAGACGCACAACGCAAACACTTTGCAACCATTCCCAACACCACAGAAGAAGAATTACAAACCTACGATTATTATAAAACCGAAAATAAAGATTCACTCAAAGAAATGATGGAACTTCTAAGAAAGTTCATCGACAAAAAACTAATTACTCTTAAAATTGAAAACAAAGTACCAAATTTATACAGAAACGCACTTCAAGGAAGTCAAAAGTTTGACACTCCAGACTTCACAAGATTCATGTCATCACTGCATGGAATACAAGCCAGCTTAGAACAATATAAAAGCAAAGGCAACTACTTCAATCCAATCGAAGAAGAATTAAACCATCAACAAAACCTAGTTGCCAAAGGTAACAATGTTTGGGTTTTTAAAGGTCACGCACCAGATGTTTGTCGCATTTACGGCAAAGGTCATCCTTGGTGTATATCAAGCAGCACTTCAGCAGCATACTGGTTTTCTTACAGAATAAAACATCATCAAACACAATATTTTGTATTTGATTATAATAAAGATGAAAACGATCCCGCACGATATGTAAATCCCGGTGTTGCACCAGAAGGCATGTATTCTGAATGGGTTGATGCCAGAAATAAACATGATACCGATTCAGAAGATCCAGAATCAGAAGTTGGCATCAATGGTTATAAAAGTATAAACCAATATAAGAAATACCTTGTAAGCAAAGGTATACCATTAACCACTTGGACAACAACAAAACCAGAAGATTGGGAAAAAAGATTACATCTGTATGATAAAGATGGATATTTCGCTTCTGCTAAAAATGACGAACATCCAGAAGTTTTTCCCATGTATCTTAAAATTGTAAATAGAATAAAAGATTCTGATTTTGACACATTGACTGATGATCAAAAGAAAGAATTTTTTCTTAGTAAATCTATAGACTATATTACTGAAAAACAACTTGAATATATATTAAAAAATGCAAAATCGGAATATTACAATTCATTAGATTTATATGGTAAAATAAAATTTGCTATAAAAATTAATGATCAGAATTTACTTTTTAAGTTAGCCGAAAATTCAAAAATTGATGATAAAAATATTTATGATTTGCTTAAACATGCAAACGATAAAGACAAAATTGCAGAAATAATTATTGAAAAGCAACCAAAACTTTCTGATACTAATGTTAAGGATTTGCTTGAACATGCAACCGACAAAGAAAAAGACAAAATAGCAGAACTAATTATTGAAAAGCAACCAGAACTTTCTGATTATAATGTTAGGCATTTGCTTCATTATGCAAATGACAAAAACAAATTCGCAGAAATTATCATAAACAAAAAACCAGAACTTTCTTATAATAATGTTGACAATTTGCTCAAATATGCAACCGACAAAGACAAATTCGCAGAAATTATCATAAACAAAAAACCAGAACTTTCTTATAATAATGTTGACAATTTGCTTCATTATGCAAAAGACAAAGACAAAATTGCAGAAATAATTTTGAACAAAAAATTAAAACTTTCTGATGATAATGTTTATAATTTGCTTCGATATGCAACTGACAAAGACAAAATAGCAGAATCTATTTTGAACAAAAAATCAGAACTTTCTGATGGTAATGTTGAAAATTTTCTTCGATATGCAACTGACAAAGACAAAATGGCAGAAATTATCATAAACAAAAAACCAGAACTTTCTGATAAGAATGTTGACAATTTGCTCAAATATGCAACTGATAAAGACAAATTCGCAGAAATTATCATAAACAAAAAAACAGAACTTTCTGATTATGATTTTATAAACTTGCTTTTTTATGCAAAAGACCAAAACAAAATTACAACATTGTTAGGAAAGGAAAAAATTGCACAATTGTTTGCTAATGATAGTGAAGCTATAGAACATTTGCTTGAAGATGCAAAATATTCATCTCAAGAACATATACATAAAATTGTAGAAGTATATGCAAGATATAAATCAAAAATTTCTGATGATGATGTTCATATTTTGTTAACATATGGAGGTTATGAAATCATAAAATCAATTATGGAAAGAAGACCAGACCTTTCTAATGATTATCTTAATGACCAACTTGATGATATACTGTCACCGTGATCTAAGATATAACTATTTGTTATAAAAAACACAACAATCTTATAGCACTCAACTATAAATACCTCAATGAAATTTAAATCTTGGCTACTAACTGAAACCAAAATATCCATAGAAGATATACTTCCAGATAAAAACAATATGGAAATTGCTGTAGATTCTATCAGAAAAGGCATGACCAGCAGCGACAACAAACCACTCAAAGTATACAAATCTAAAGAACATAAAGATAAGTATGTCCTAGCAGATGGTCATCACCGACTACTTCAAGCTATTATAAATGGTAATGACTCCGTTAATTGCACTATAGATAATACCGAATTGTCTGATAATGGTACAATCCATCTAGATCCTATGGCTGATGGCAATTTCTATGGATTAGACCAAAATCTCGAAAATGGCTGGCTCATCAATAGACTCTAAGCTGGTTTATCTCTTTTTTGAATTATATTTATTCATTAAATCGTTAGTTTGTTGAATAGAACTTTGTCTCAGTTCCCTACCTTTATTTCTAAAACCTTTGATATTTTGCACTGTTTTGTCAATTGTTTCTTGACCTTTTTCTTCGTATTCCAAGCCTTTATATCCTTGTGCGTAAGTCAAATCTCCAGTATCAGGATCTATAGTGCCACCTCTTCGATTTACACTTCCCAAGGCATCTTTATTCATTATTTTATTGTTCAATAAAACTAATTTATTTTTCCTTGCTATCATGTCTAATGATTTTTGCATAAGCGGTACAATATCTGGCATTTCACTATTTAACTGTCTAAACATATCTTCAAATTTCAATGTTCCGGGGCTATATGTCTTTATAAATTTTGCTATTGCCGAAAGATGACTCCCAAGGAATTCTGATTGTTTATTTAATCCTGCCGACACATCCATTTTATCTTGTATATTGTCACCAATCTCCGTATTGGTACGGAAGTCACCCTTGCCCATAGGACCTGTACGAGTTGAAGCTCGGTCTCCATAAAATTTGTTTGATGTTCTTGCAAGTGTAACATTATATCCTTTATTTTTTGATTTTGCTGCACCTCTAGTACTATTCCACATTTGAGTTGGAGAAGATGCTTGTAACATATCCTGAGCGTCTAAACTGGAATCGTGTTGAAATAATAAGATTTTTCCCAATGTTTTATGACTAGCAGTATAATCCATATCTCCTGATTTTGATGTTCCCCTCGTTTCCTCAAATTCTATATTTGCATCATCACCAGTCATGTATTCGGCAACTTCATTGACAATTTTATTTTCAATAAATTCAGAAAATGTATATTTCATGCTCATTATATCCTTTGATCAATAATATTAGGTTGTTTTATATATTGCTTACTTGCCCAAATATATTCTCCAAACTTATAATAATCGTAAACCTAACCATATGGATTACGATGAAAAAAATATCTAACAGAGAACTAAAAAGTAACCAAAGAATAATCGAACTCGCACAAGAATTCAAAAAACTAGGAGATTATCCTAATTGTAATTCTCTAAATGGAAAATTCTTAGGCAATAAAAGACAAGCTTTTAAACATTATACCAATGGAACAAAAAAAAACTCTTCCGTATGGTATCCATCAGATATAGAAGTAGCTAAATCTCATGGACTACCTGACGACTGGATGCTAATTGTTGATTTCGAACTTAAAAGTAACCAAAATATAATTCTACTAGCACAAGAATTCAAAAAACTAGGAACTTATCCTCATAAGTATTCTCTAAATGGAAAATTCTTAAGCAATAAAAGACAAGCATTCAAACATTATACCAATGGCACTAAAACGAAAAATGGCTCCACATGGTATCCATCTGATATAGAAGTTGCTAAATCTCATGGGCTACCAGATGATTGGATGCTAACTACTAAATCACTTGATCCAGCTATTTGTGAAAAAGAAAGTAACCAAAGAATAATCGAACTCGCACAAGAATTCAAAAAACTAGGAACTTATCCTAATGGGAATAATACAAATGGAATTTTCTTAAACGGTAAAAGACAAGCATTCAAACATTATACGAATGGTACTAAAACCAAAACTACTAAAAGTATATGGTATCCTTCAGATATAGAAGTAGCTAAATCTCATGGGCTACCAGATGATTGGATGCTAACTACTAAATCACTTGATCCAGCTATTTGTGAAAAAGAAAGTAACCAAAGAATAATCGAACTCGCACAAGAATTCAAAAAACTAGGAAGAGTTTATCCTAGTTGGAGTTCTCCCAATGGAAAGTTTCTAAGCTATAAAAGACAAGCATTTAAACATTATACCAATGGTACTAAAACCAAAAATACTAAAAACAGATGGTACCCTTCAGACATTCAAATAGCTAAAGACCACGGACTACCTGATGATTGGATGCTAACTACTGATTTTGAAAAAGAAAGTAACCAAAAAACAATCGAACTCGCACAAGAATTCAAAAAACTAGGAACTTATCCTGATTTTAATTCTCTTAATACATCATTTTTAAATACTAGAAGACAAGCATTCAAACATTATACCAATGGTACTAAAACAAAACACAAATGGTATCCATCTGATATAGAAGTTGCTAAAGCTCACGGATTACCAGATGATTGGATGCTTAAACAAAAATTAGAATCATCAGGAGAAAGAAGAACAAGATTTATACTCGAAAAATTTAACATCAAACCAACACCTCAATATAGACATAAACTTTGTGTCAATAAATTTTGCCTACCTTTTGATTTCTATTTCAATAAGTATAAATTACACTATTTTGTAGAATATAACGGAGAACAACACTATATGCCAGTTTATGGGAAAACACAAATTGCAAAAGAAGAAAATTTTAAAAAAACTCAAAAAAACGACCTTATAAAATTAAACTTCTGTAAAAAATACAACTACCCACTTCTTGTCATCCCTTATTGGATCAAAGACAATTTCGAAAACCTTATATCAGAATTCTTGAAAACTACACATTTCGATCCAACATTCGCTCAACCTACTATCTCTTATATTTCAGAAATAATAAATCAATAAAACCGAAAAATAATCTTGACACCTATAAAAAATCATTGTTATACTCATAATTGTAATTTCGTATAACACTACTTATCACAATGGGTGAACTTACAATGAATGAATCAAATAATGCAGAACAACAAAATAAAGAAAAATTCATCCAACTTGCTCTAAATCTTAAAACATATGGAACCTATAACCCAATTAATACCAATATAGCAACATTTTTGAAAGCTAAAAGAAAAGCATATAAACAATTCAAAGCGTAATACAATTGTGCAACACCTTTGTGCAATAGCCCTGTGAAGCCTCTCTGTGCAATAGCCTTGTGCAACACCTTTGTGCAATAGCCCTGTGAAGCCTCTCTGTGCAACCCTATTGTGCAACCTACCTGTGCAATAGCCTTGTGCAACCCTATTGTGCAACCCTATTGTGCAACCTACCTGTGCAATAGCCTTGTGCAACCCTATTGTGCAACCTACCTGTGCAATAGCCTTGTGCAACCCTATTGTGCAACCTACCTGTGCAATAGCCTTGTGCAACCATATTGTGCAACCTA
>Ga0209500_10000176_pt1 | contig 58266 bp, 79 predicted proteins | sample S_140212_EF_Meta_FD_187323 | JGI IMG/M metagenome (GOLD analysis project Ga0209500, IMG submission 187323) | Freshwater microbial communities from Lake Simoncouche, Canada to study carbon cycling - S_140212_EF_MetaG (SPAdes) (version 2) | ecosystem: Environmental > Aquatic > Freshwater > Lake ... | reverse complement strand
TTTGCCACGATTTCTTTGTTCCTAGGCTCGTTGTCGAATACTAACGCAACCTTGGACTTGTCCAATACGTTGGTAATTGATTCTAGGTTGGAGTCTGCTGTTGCTACGGCATTCTCCAAGAACATGGAATCAATAGGACCTTCTACAACATATATTAATTTATCTTCATCTATTCTGTCAAGCCCATAAATCTTTTTATTGTCATCATGTAGCTTCAATGTTATGTATCTAAGCTTGGATTCGCCTAACGCTCTCCCCTGTAGTGCAACCAGGTTCTTCTCTTTATCATAAAACGGTATGACGAGCCGGCTGTCCTTCTCTTTAAGACCTGCGTTCTCAATCCCAAGATTTTGTATGAAGGCTGCGAAATCTTCCGCATAGTATAATTGCGACCAAAAGGTCTCCGGAATCCTGCGTTGCTGAACATACATCTTAGCATAATGCGCCTCTGGTAAATTGTCGATTGATGGAAGTTCCAAGGACTTTTTAAACTTCGGCGTTTCTTGCTTATACTCCTCGAAATCTGGCTTCGGGTAGTTGTTATTTCCTGTTTCTCCATTTTTATATCTTTCAAGTTGATACTCTTGTAATAGATTTGGATCCACTTGTTTCAGAAAATTATAGAAAGTGGTGGATACGCCACAATTATGGCACATATAGAAGTAGTCATTCTTCTTACGAAAAATGTAACCACGGGACTTTAGTTTATTTTTTTGTGAGTCGCCACAAAGCGGACACCGAAAATTATAGAGGTCGTCCTTTTTCTTGGCGAACCTCTGTAATTTAGGTGAAACTTGTAACAGGAAAGACCTGTCAATAAAAACGCTCATAATATATCAATTCAAATGGTAAAAATTTATTTAGCTAGATGTAGTATTGTATCAATATTCATCTTAGAAAACAACCATGTAATAACAAGTATACCACCAACAATTGTCCATTTCCACTTATTAATCTGCTCATATTGAGATTTTGATGTTTCGGCATGTTTGGACATGGTATCTTTAAGACCTTTTATCTCATTCATTATTCGATTTTCAGATTCATCTAATTTTTCCAATACCGTATCAACCCGTGAGTGTATTTCGGAGATTTCGATATCTTTTTCTTTTCTTTGGTTATCCATTGTATCGTATACTTTATTAATGTGCCGGTCGTGCTGGTCTACCAGTTTTTCGATAACCTGGTCCATTTTATTACAAAGAGCAGATAAAGTCAACACTTGAGTCTTTAATATACCAACATCAACTTTAATTTCTGAAATTTCTTCTGCCATTATTTTTTCTTATCTGGTACTTTGGTACCTTCTAATTTTTTATGTACCTTAATTGTTTTGCAAGTTTCTTTACCTTGAGCATTCTTAATACAAACTTTTTCTGTTTCTGCTGCAAAGGTTGGTAATGCAAATACTAATGTTAGGGCTAGAATTAATGATTTCATTTTTTATTCCTTTTTAGCAAATTTTTCAGAAGCGGTAAAGCCTAGACCTGCAATTACAAGATATATCATTGATTCAAATAATACAGGTGTTATTTTGTATCCGTGTATGTCAGCAATAAAACCATAAACGCATACAATAAATGCCAATAGTGTAATGACTCTCTTACTGCTAACAGAGCCATTTACACCATCAGAGAGCATACTGTTTAACCAATTCATAATTCAGGCTGTGGTGGTTGGACAGGCATTGGTTTACCTGTTGAACTCATTACAACACCTGATGTAAATGGTGCCGGTGCAAACGATGATGTATTAAAAGCAGGAGATGTTATGCCACCAAAAGATGTTGATGGAGTTACTGGTGCTGGTGATACTGTTGTTGGTCTTGTAGCTGCTTGCAACGCCATCTTCTGAGCATCTTTATCACCACCAGCCAACATAATGCCGGACAATGTACCAGTCAAGAATGTGGCAATAGGAATAACCAACTCAAAAAACTTTTGGTCGATTGGTGAAATGGCATTGAGTGGTTGTGTAACAAAAATCAAAGAATACAACACAACAAATACAATACCAAACAAGGTAAGTGATAAGCAGATACCAATAAAGAACTTCAGTCGAGCCATTAACTGCTCTTCAGTATAAAGGAATGTTTGTTTATTTTCCACAGTTTGCTCCTTGTGTGCCCATTCCAGACACAGGTGTATTAGTTGTTTTATTCGGTTCATTTGTTGGTCCTAATTTTGGGTCACGCTGTCCTTTAAAGATATGGTCTGGACAAGTTCTAGTCACATCACATAATGGTCTTTGGCAAATTTCTTTATCCCAATTTGCTGGGTCTTGGCAAGGATAGCGGAATCTTTCCTCACTAAACAAAGCCAAGCCAAGAGGTAACAATAATAACAAAAGTAACCACTTGACTAACTTCTTATCGTTCATCTTATTTTCCTGCCTTGTTCATACGCCATTCAAGAATTGAAATACGTTTGTCTAATTCGGCTCTAGCTGCAGCTGAATCAGAAGCAACTTTAGCACGGCTTAATGAAGCTTCTTCTTTCATGGCCATCATATCTTTTGTTCTTTCTAAAGTCATGGCAGCTCGTGCAAGAGCAGCTTCTTCTTTAATTCTTTCCATTTCAATAGTAGTTCCTTGTGGAGGGATTGCTTTGTTTTCAGCATTTACTACCACATTGATTTTACTTTGAAGAATAGTAAGTTCATGGTTAGCGCTACTCAATGCTGACATCAAATAAACAATACAACTAAACATAATAGGAATACCAGCAAAAGTCATCTTTTCAACCAATGCGCCTTTACTACCTGATGATGTAACCGTTTCTTCTAACTTACCAACTTTAACATAGAGTTCATCTATATTTTGTTCTTGTGTTGACATTATGCCTCCAAAATATGTTTAGCGTGTTCATAATGTTTAATTCTATCTTCAAGTCCAATGGTGCCACCATTGATACGCTTAGTTAATGTTAAGATGTCGCCTTTATCAGCCCATTGGTTTAGATTGTTTGTTTCCCAAAACCAGCAAGCAGATTGAGCAGCACCTTCAAATGTTTGTAGATATTCTGATGCTTCATCTGGTGTAATACCAATAGAAGCGGCAAACCATGTGTAATTATCTTTACCTGTCAATTGGATTAGACCACGACCACAGTAACGGAAACCATCACCAGACGCTTCATCGCCGTTGCCCATACGATTAGCGTAGACCTTGTTAGCAATCGCCTCCTGTTTGTTTGGAAGACTGGCGTATTGGTTGGCAATCTCATCATTAGGGAAATACTTAGGAAAAATCTTACGGAGTGTAGGTGCTCTGTAATTTAAGTTTTCTTTAAGTGTGGTAAACTCACCGGATTCATGAGCGCATTGTGCAATAAAAGCTGCAATACGCTGAGGAGTATTAATCTCATAATCTGGTAACAATTGTGAAAGAGCACCATACCAGTTATCAATGTATGGATTCTTTGGTAATAATTGCTTTAATTGTTCTTTAGTCAGTTCCATTGAATTACTTTTTGGAAATCATGCTTAGAACTTTTGCTTGAATTGCTTTTGCCCAAAATGGCTGTGGAAAATTCCAACCAATAAAAGCACCAACTGCTGCCCAAAATAGAATATCTGTCATTTAAATCTCCTTAAACTGGTAATGAAGCGGCTAAATCTAAAGCATTTACCAAAACCAATTGATAGTATTGATCCTGTTCCAACTGTGCAGCTTCACTTTGAATGTGGTCTGCAATATTTAAATCTTCAATTAACTCTTTAAAATCTTTGGCCGATAATTGACCTGTTTCATACTGTTGTTTGTATGAACTTGCTAAATTTGCTAATTCTTGAAATTGTGTCATTTTTGCTTGCTTCCTGTAACTTGTTGGATTCTTTCTGCTGAAATACCAATTATATTTAGTTTTGCTTTGCAATAGGCCGATGGAACTGGTTGCTCTCTATCATATAGTTCGGTTACAATTTTAAGTAAACCTTCATTCATCTTAATATTTGAAGAATTGTTACCTTTTACATATTGACTAAAGTTATTCAATTCTACAGTTGTCAGATATAAGTTCTTAACTGTTACTTCGTCACATACTTTGGATGTTTGAGCAATTGTTCTTACCTTATTAACCAAAGCATATTCATTTGTGTCATAACTCGATAAGTTGTAGATATCCCACAAAGCACATCCCGATAGTTGTAGTGCAAATAACGAAATAAGAATTCTTTTCATTTTACACCTTCATATATTGTTTTCTGCATCTTATACCACTCTATCCAACTATTATACTTTTCTTTTAGTGTATAATAACTACTATAGTTGTCGTTGGCGTTTTCTAATAAATCGGTTAAAGTTTTCTTATCTTCTGGTAAAGGCTTTAAATCACTTGCTGGTTCCATTAGATTTGCTGGTACTTCCGGCCATGGCATTTTGACTGCTACGGTTGTAGAGCATCCAGGCAGTATCAGAAAGCTTACACTCAGCATTAATACTAGAGCGATTTGATTCAATTGCTTGTTTATTTTCATCAGATTTCTTTTTAATAAATTCAACATTTTCATTCAACTTTTTTTCTAATTTAAGATTTTCTTTTTTTGATTGTTCTCCAGCAATCTTTACTTTTGCTTCCATATCAGCAATTTTGGCACGATATGACATTTCGGTTGTTAATCCACCTTCTAAGAAAATACCAATAACAAGTAATACAGTAGAAACGGTTTTAATTAAAAATCCATACTGACTAATAAATGGAATCTTACTTAAAAACATTCCAGTTACTAAACCAGAAAAACCCAATCCAAAAATAATATGGACAAAGTATTCAACAAACCAATTAGGAACAAATGACAAAAGAAACCACATAATTATTGTGGTGCTTTTCTACGTTCTATTCCCATCATTACGGGATTTCTTTTCTTAGATACACCAGGTTCACCACCTTTACCACCAGAACCTGCAATTGCACCAGAACTCACAGCATTAGTTGGTCCTGCTGATACAGCACCACCCATTCCATCTTCTTTGACACAACTATTATCAGAAAAAGGTTTCTTACCCTTAACAGGTTTATAACCAGTCCAACATCTACCTTTTTCATCCAAATATTGTTTAAATGTTTTCATTAGCAGTTCCACTTTCTTAATGATAGTGCTTTACGAGTTGGCTCACCGTTGGGTTTCTTCATAGGACCTGGCATACCACCCATGCGAGCACAGAATGATTTTCTACGCTTTGCTGCTTTAGAATCTGGATCCAATTTTGATGGAGGTGTTGTGACAGCCATTGATAGTTTAGAACCAGGATTTTCTCTACGATAAGAAGCAATACCTTTACGATTTAATCCGCCTTCAGGATTCTTACCTGCTTTTCTTTGCCAAGCAGCTGATTCTTCTATGTGTTCTTTAATCCAATCATCAGGAGTTTTTCCGTGTTTGGCCACAAAATCATCGTGTAAATCTTTGCCTGTGGTATTACCTTTTTTAGATATATCCATCATTAATTTATTAATTGAATCATAATCGTGGTTATCCAACTTCTTTAAACCTTTTTCTAAGGCTGTAACACAGCAGCAAGCTTCTTCTAAGTATTGTTTGAATGTTTTCATATCTTTAGTAGTATCTCTGCGATATTAATCTCAACCGGAATTTCAGCCGAATAAATGTTTTTACCTTTAATGCCAAGAACAACTTCTGGCATTATGTTTAAGTAACACAAAAACGTTTTCAATATATCATAATCTCTTTCATCAATTCTATAAAATAATATTCTTGCTGTTGGTTCTAATCCAAAAACATTATTCAATAGAATGATGTGATTTAATATCAATCGTTCTTTTAATGACTTTGAAGTTTTATATCTACGAAACAACCTTTTCAGATATTTGGTTCGTTTGATATCTCCTTCAAATTCTGACATAATACAATTTGGTGCTGAATAACACTTCATTGCATATATCATAAAGTTTTCATCATTTAAATCATCAAACATTATTATTATTCTTTCAGATGAAAATGGGAGCCGTAGCTCCCATTTCTAATAAAATCAAAAAACTTTAATTACAGACCACCAAAGATAGCGTTTGAACTAGTATTGGCAGAACTTGCATTTGCTGCTGAAGAATTAGCTAAAGCAATCAATGTTTCTTTAAGGAAACGAATTGTACCATCGTTATTGATTTTACGAGTAATACGATTCCATCCTTGATTGACAGAACCAAGTAGTGTATTAGCCACGGTAGAACCTCCACGACCAGTAGTACCAGAAGTGTTAGCCATACGAGTTGAAGTTACCAAAATAGTATCACTAAAGAAAGTGTTGGCAACATTTGAATTGTAAGTTATTGCAGTATCAAAAGTGAGTGATGTTCCGTTGGTTACCAAAGCTGTAACAGGAGAGCTTAATACAACATTAGAAGTACCAAAATTACCTCCAACAACTGAAAGAACAGTATTATTTCCCTTAAAGAAATCACGTTGTCCCGAAGAATTAATTTGTGAAACATTTCCTCCATAAACAAATTGTCCTATAACAATAGTACCTGTACCATTTGCTACAGTAATTACTGTGTTTCCTGAAGCAGCTCCCGCAAGAACTCCAGTGTTAGCAGCTGTTGCAGTCGCTGACAACCGAACTTGACGTAGTTCTGAAAATCGTGGTTTCGCTGTATTAGCGTCTGTATTTCCCCATAATGGCATTTTTTTCTCCTTTTAACCTCGGGTTATAGTACTATTTATCTATTAATTAAAGTGACGGTGACTTCTTACCGGTGGGACTAGTAAAAGTACTTTGACCTTTATCTTGACCTGGTCTTTGTGTCATGGATGGATCAATCTCAACCATATCTCTTGGTTGACCAGTCAGAGTTGTACCACCTTTCATTACTGCTCTTGCTTCTGGTTTAGTGTCACCTAACGTACCCTTTTTATCGGTTACATTGATTTTTGGTGCCTTACCATATGGTTTTTGCATGGAAGATTTATCATCTTTCTCCCAATCATAAGTTTCTTCTTTAACGGTTTTCTTCTTTAAATCTTTTACCATTTTTGCTGCTTTGGAAGTGGTACCATTTGTCATATCTGAATTATCACATGGTGCTTCTGTTGCAGCTAAAGAATCTAATGTGTTCTCGCTTGTTGGCTTGTAACCAGCTAAGCGGTCTAAAGCTCTATTCCAACTCTTACTGTGGTTTTTAACTTTTTGATTATATGATACCCTATCGCTACCTGGTTTTCTTACAGGTACAACTGGTTGTTGTTTTAACCAAGAGAATACTGTGGACTTTTTGAGTTCATCCAATTGTTCGAATTCTTCATTTTGTTTACCATAGTAAGCACCAAGAGCCATCTTCTTGCGTTCAGCTTTAGATTTACCTGCAAACTTAGGATTGTCTGAATGAATAAAGTCGTGAATCCAATCACCTGCTGAAGCGTCTTTACCTAGAACTTCATTAATCATTTCATCAAGTTCAATTTCTTCTTTATTCAGATGCTTTTCTAAACGGTCAATAGCCGTGGTCAAATCATCTTTTTGTGTATTGGCCACAGGTATAGTTACTTTAGAAGGATCCTGATGTAACTTTTCTTGACGTTGCTTTTCAATATTGTTGTGTTTGATTTCTCTCTCAGCTGCAGCTTTACGCCATCTATCTAAAGCAGTAGTTCTTGGCATTTTGGCTTCAGTAATTTCAGTTTCTTCTGGTACACAATTGGGAACTGATTTACCATTTTTCTTTTTTAGACCAACAGCAGTATAACCTTTCCAACAAGCAGTTTTTAATTCGCCTGTTGGTTTCTTAACTTCTTCTGTGACCTTTTCATTTTTACTGGTGATGTAGTTACCAACGGTATCGGCATAATCTGTGGCTAGAGTTATCTTAGCCTGAACCCATGCTGGTAATTGTTTCTCATAGTCTTTACCAACATAAGAGCGAATCATAGTAATAGCTCTCTCCAGTTGTTCTAACTGACTTAGTACCATACTGCCTTCATCATCTAACATATTACCCATAGCGATAGCAATATGATTTTCATTGATATTGGCGATTGTATTATAATCATCCATGGTTAATACACCTTTATTACGAATTGAGATTAATTTCTCAACAACACGGTGTAAATCCATATCGCTTTTAATATCTTCTCTTGCTAATTCCAGTACACGAATTAATAAAGGAATATCTAATACTACTGTATCTTTTTTATCGACACCTTCATCCAACTCAAAATGCTGATGGTCTCTTTTCCATTTCATAAATTCACCAGATTTAGAATGAGCAATCTTCATATCTTTGGTAGCAAATTTTGGATTGATACCACGGGAATTTAAATACTTAGCTAACAATTCAGATTCACTAGCTTCCAATATCGTTTCTTCTGCCATCTTACGGTCACTTTTCCATTTTTGGAATAAAGCAGACTTTGCATGAGATATCTTTGTATCCCTAGAAACAAATTTAGGATTGATACCTCTAGAGCTTAAGTAATCGTTTAAAGTATTTGCTTCCGTAACAATACTTTTTAGTATTTTAGCTAGATTCATTATTTTACTTTAGTTTTGTTTTGAACAGTTTTAAATGCTTGACGAGCTAAATCTTTTGCACGGCTCATTGGTGTATGAACTGCACCAGACTTATCTTTAACATCTTTCTTCATTGGTTCCCAACCAGAAGTACCAGCAATAGTTGCTTCAACTTGAACTTCTTCAGCTTTAATTGAGGATCTTGCTGAAGTTTTTTCTGCACTATTTGTATCAGGAGTTTCAGTTTCTCCTTCTTGTTTGGCTAAAGGTTTAACTCTAGTTTTAAATGATTTGAAAGAGTTTGATTTACCACCAGGCATACGACCAGCCAATGTATCAGTTGTAATTGGAGCATCAGAAGGTTCATATCCCTCTTTTAATGAAGAAAGATGTTTATTTAATTTATCAAATTGGCCATGAGCAACCAAATCACCTTTAGGACGGCCAAGATAATCTTGGTCAGGGTGATGCATCCACTCACCATAACGGTCTATACTAACAATACCATGTTTTGGATGTGTAACTTTTGTATGATGATAATGGTGACTAACGCTCCAACCTTGCTTTTTAGCGTGAGCAAAATCATCTTCGTTCAAGTGTTCAACTTCTTCACTTAATGATGAGTGGTGTATTTGTGCCACTTTATTGGCCGCAGCTTCTTTTGTTTTTTCTACACCAGTTTTATAGTGTGGTCCAGATTCAGTACCCAACCATTTGGAGTGATGACCTCCATGATATCTCCAACCACCAGTTTCTTTGGTAACATCACCAATGTGTTCACCAGTAGGAGCATGAATACGACCTTTGTCAGAATGTTTCATTTTGATTTTATAACCATTGTCTAAAGCTTCATTCAATTCAACTTCTTCGTTACGAGCTTTAGCAAGATTTTCAGGAGCAGAGATAGAATCTTTCTTAGGAGCTTTAACATCAGCCATAGTCAATGGTGTGTCGCCTTTTGCTTTACGGAGATAAGCAGGCACATCAGATTTACGAACCATTTCTAAAAGTTTTTCAGTAAATTCACGACCTTCTTTAACTTTTTTCTTTGCTTTAAGAATTTTAAAATCTTGGCCATCAATCTTGTTATTGTTATTGGCATCAATTTTATCTTGATTACCTTTCAGTTCTTCTTTCATGTTCTTATCAGCAACAGCCTTTTTCATTGGCTCTTTTTTGTTACCGTCTTTGTCCATGTCTAAGAAATCTGGTTTAGCAGCTTCTTTCATCTCTTTGTCTTTTGGACCTTTGAGATTATCAACAGGAGATTTAGTTTGGTCTTTCTTTGCTTTAGCAGAATTACCATAACTACTACCATACACTCTTACGCCTGTAGGTGTAGGTTCTTTGATTGGTGCACCAGCTTCATTAAGAAGTTGATCCTTTTGTTCTACAGGTTGTTCACCAAGAACTTTATTAACTGCATCAATCATTGATTGGCTTATTTTACTTTTTGCAAACATTTTAATCTCCGTTTTTTTTCTTTTTCTTAATCGTTGCGGATGTTTTTATTTTAACATCATCTGGTGTAACTAAAGGTTCTTTATTAGTAGAACCACCTAATACTCCACCTACTCCCATATCATTAGCACCTGGATCATCTATTGCTTCTTTAACTTTTCTAAATGAACCAAATGACTTCTGTTCGGAATAAGTTTGATTTCCTAAACCTGCTGTCACACCAGGAACACGGGAATTGTATGTGTCGCCAATACCTGTTCCTTGGTTTACAGACCTACTCATTGAAACATTAAAAATCTTACCTTTTTGAGCTTTTACTTTCTCTTTGTCTTTTTGGAAGTTGGGCTCTTTGGCTTGGGGGAGGACTTGGACTTTGGGGCCACCTTTTTGGCCGGAGCTTTCGCCGGTGCCTTCGTGGTATCCTCTTGGGTCGTAGCCGGAGTTGTACTTAACATCTCCGTCTGTGACTGAATCGACTTTTCCAAGCTTGCGTTGGAGTTGTTGTCCTGGAGCGTTTTCTCCGATTTGGGTTTTAGTTTCAACCAATCTGCTAGTGCTTTTAACATTTTTGTTTTCCTTAAATAATGAATTAATATTTAATTTACTTCTACGATTCAACCAATCTTCGGCTGTTTCTCCTACCACACCAGAATCTAAAAATTCATTTGTTTTTTCATATACAAAATGAATATCTTCTTCTTTGGTATCTAGGTTGCCAGTATTATCAAAGGTAACACAGTCGGCAAATGATTCTTGGAAATATTTAGTATTTTGTTGAGATTTCAACCATTTATCATGGCGAACCGATTCAACCATCATTCTGGACAATAAAGAGTTTCTTTCTTTACTGGTTTCATTGGTGGTTTCAACAAAAATCATCATTGTTTCGTAACCAAGTTCTTCCAATTCTTCTTTAATGTAAGCAATTCTATCTTGGTCATCAGCAGGTCCATTAATAATCAATGGACCACGATTACGAATACCTTCTCTACGGAAATCACTAGTTTTTTCAGATAACTTTTGTTTGTCACCCAAATATTCTTGTGATTGAATAAAGTTTAACTCTACAATCTTAGATTCAGCAATAGCCTCACGGATGATAATATCTTTACCGGAACCTGGACCACCAGTCACAAAGATTGCTTTGAACTGGCCACGACTATACGATTCATGCAATCCCATACCTTTACGAGTATCGTGCATTAATTCTTTTGCATGAGTATCTGATACATGAGATGGAACACCTTTACGAAACTCACCAAAGTTTTTATTCTTTGCGTGTTCTCTCATTTTGGTACCAGACATACCTTCTGAACCTTCAGCATCAGGATCTCTTTGACCAGCAGAATGTACTGTTATCTTTTTAAAATTATAAGGTACTTTACCTTCTTTATTAGATTTACCATTATATTTGTTTAATGAATCTTTAAATTCTTTAACACGGTCTGAACCAACGACAACATGAAGGTGAGTTACGCCTTGTTTATGTAACTTTTCAGCATGACTAAAAATGGAAGGATGTTCTTTTGAAGATTTCTCGATATTAGTATCTGGAGAATACCGCTTCAGAGTTTTAACTTTCTGTGCGCTAGATAAAGGATTCTTCTTAGCATCTTGTGTATGAGATACAATAACATGATGTGAACCACCAACATTCTTAGCAATTTCTTTAACTTTATCGATTACTTTTAAATGTCCTGTGGTCGGAGGATTCATGCGACCATAAGTCATCACGGCATGTTTACCTGTATCTTTTTCTTCTACTATTTCCAAGAATGATTTCATTTACGAACTTTTAATAAATTCTGTTTAGCAAACTCAGCACGATTAACCAATTTAGTGGGTTCTTCTTTACCACCTTCTGGTTTATGGTTCACTACAAAACCTTCAGGTTTGGATTTCTTACCATCGATGTGGTGGTGATATCTACCTTCATGAGTTTCTAATGAATTGACCAAAGCATTTTTGGCTTGGTGTAAATGATGATGCATCGAGAATAAGTTACCATAATGTTCTTTATTTTTTTCAACATGAGCAACTTGTTTATCACCTTCAGCTGTATGTGCAGCTTTTGCTTTATCAGTAGATACTTTAGCTGCTTTCTTTTCATAATGAGCAGCAACATGAGATTTAAATCCGGCAACACTCGGAACTTTATCTGTTCTTACTGTATGATTTATGTAAGTTGCTAAATGACCAGCTTCTCCAGAATGCTTTGGATGAATAGCATCATACATTTTATGACCTTGTGTGTCATGTATATCTTTGGCAGCTGCCATGTGTTTCTGAAATGTTTTTTCATTCTCAGCGGAATGTTTTACTTTACTTGTGTCATGTTCAGCACCATGTAAATGTACATCTGGATGTTCTTTAAACTTACTCATATCGGGATGGGGAGAAACAGACATGCTGCCAATATCGGATCCGTGATATTGTTGATGTACAACTACACCAACTTTAGATTTCTTAATTTTATCAGCCTCACTCTTTTCTTTGGGAGTATAAGTGATTGTATTGGGTGTAAATGATACCTTAGAATCTTTGGCTTCTACGATATAACTCTCATGGAGAGTTTTAGTGTCAGCATGGTGCATCAAATCGCCTTGATATACACCAGTTTTAGGTGTTACTTTTGGTAGATGTTTTAAAGCGTGTTTAAGTGTTTTTACTAAACCTGGTGCATGGCCATGGTTTTTTTCAATATCTTTATCTGTATGATTGATCTTGGGGTTTTTGTTGAAGGCCGACTTGGTGGCCACAAAGAATTTACCATTTTTAGGATGATGACCAAAAACGATTGATGGAGAACCATCATATTTCATCGTTAGGTTACTGTTTTGGTGTCCGGAAGTGATGTGTGCATGAGCTTGGTTTAAAGCACCAAAAGCGTGTTCAAAACCCTGGTGGCCATGCATTAATGGACGATCTTCAGCATGATGTATATGCTTTAGAGTTGAAACTTCTTCAGTTTCTTCTTTTAAGAATGATAAAAACTTCTGCATTATTTTTCCCTTCAGATTGCAACACACTTTGGTTGCCAGTTCCTTATTTATACAACATCCAACCTTTCTGGTCATAACCATAGAAAGATTGGCTTAGATACATAGTCAACGAATTGTTGGCTTTATATAAGCGTATCCAATGTTTGGAATAGATTGTATTTGGGTGTATACCCTAAGGTTTTGAGTTTTGAGGTGTCCAGTATCATGTTTTTTGTTTGAACTGTTTTATGAAATTGAGGAATTTCCATGGTTCCAAATTTTGATGTGGAATTCACTTTATACTTCACATAATCTAACGCTTGTTTGATGAACACCTTTTCACCATTACCAATGTTATAGATTTCATTTATGTTTCCTTTTTCTATAATAAGATTAATGGCTTGTACTACATCGTCAACATGAATGTAATCACGATAAAAGATACCGCCTTCGTAAAGACTAATATCTTCATTATTTACCACTTGTTTAATCATGTATTGTAAGGCATTCTTTTTCTTGGATACTTTATAGTCACTTTTACCCAAGACATTTGCCAAACGGAGAATTCGGTATTTAATATTAAAAGTTTCACAATATGAAATTAATAGTTGTTCTGCGGTACGTTTCGTAATTGAATAGAATCCTCTAGGATTACAGTAAGAATCTTCTTTGGCTGGTAGTTCCACATCTCCATAAACGAACCAGGAACTAATAAAATTAAAAGTTACATTCTTGTCCTTACAGGATTCTAAAGTCTTAACCAAAGTCGTTAGGTTCGTTTCAATGTCTAGGTGTGGATTGGTGTGAACATTATAGTTGTCAACAGTAGAGATAAAGTATACCACTTCCGAATTATCTTTTACGATATAATCATACTTGGCATTAATTTCTACATTTCCTGTAAGTTCCCGATAACGGCTTCCTACAAAACCATTACCACCTAGGACATTAATTAATCGTTCCACTTTTTACACACTTTCTCAATATAGTTTAGAATGTTTTCATTCCATAAAGGCGAACAACCAACAAAGAATACATTACTTAATGCTTTATTGGAGTTTGGATAATCTTTATAGTTATCTAAGTGTTCATAACCAGGATGCATTAAAATATTTCCACTAAAATAATTTCGGGTTTGAATCTTGTTGGCTTCAAAATGTGATACTAATAATTCTTTAACTTCTTGGGATTCACAATAAATTGGAACACCGAACCAAGATGGATCACCTTTTGGTAATGGGTTGATTACTCTTGCTTCTTTGATGTTATCTTCAATGAATTTTTGAACTTTGTTTTTATACTCACGGCGTTTCTCATCAATGTATTCAAACTTCTTCAACTGTTCAATACCAATGGCACCTTGTAGGTCTAGTGGTTTGAGATTGTAACCCATTGTGGAGAAAATGTATTTGTGGTCAACGACACCATCATAGTTATTCAGCCATGTATCGAAACGATTACCACAAGTACCACATTCTAACAGATTATTGGCACCAACACAATAACAATCACGACCCCACCATGATACAGAGCGTATGATGTTGATTAGGCCATCATCATTGGTAGAGATCATACCACCTTCACCTGTTGAGATGTGGTGTGCAGGATAAAATGAGGTAGACCAGCAGAAGTAGTAATCGGTCAACATCTTACCATCGTAGTTTGAACCCAATGAATCACAGTTATCACCAATCAATAGAATGCCATGTTTGGTACAGATATCACGCAATACATCCATGTCAGGAGGATTACCAAGAACTGGAGATACAAAGATACCTTTGGTTCGTGGTGTAATCTTTTCTTCAATCTTGGTCAAATCAAAATTCAAAGTATCTAATTCAATATCAATGAATACTGCCTTTAAACCATTCTGAACAATTGGTGCAATCGTTGTCGGAAATCCTACAGGTGAAACAATAATCTCATCGTCTTGTTGCCATTTGAAATAATGTTTCAATGCAGTAATCATTACCAGATTAGCAGAACTGCCTGAGTTCACCATGTGTGAATTTTTTACATTAAACTTCTTACTAAATTTATTTTGAAATTGAGCAACCTTTTCACCTGATGTAATCCATTTACCATTAACTAATGTATCAATGGCAGCGAACATTTCATTTTCGTCCCAAAGTTGGCCAGAATACTGAACAAAGTCGCCTTCTTTATAGTTGTCATAGTTCTTGGCATAGCTTGGCCTACTCAGAGATAGTGCCTTAATCATTTCAAGTTTGTCCATCATAAATCTTTCATGTTTAAAAATACATCGTTAAAATTATTTCGTTTGGTAATAATACGTTCTCTAATCTCTTTAAAGAAGTTCCATGCCAAAGGTACAAATAATATTTTATCATCTTCCGTGAAGGTTTTCAATACATCCGAGCTAACTATACCAACAGAAGAACCTGGTGTATAGAGTCCTTGCTTCAATGGATTATCATCAATAATCATATCAAATGGTACTTTTGAGAAGTTTAGGAAAGTACTTGCTTTGGCTGCAGCACCATAACCTACCACTTTATAACCTTGGCTTCTCCAGTATTCTACTTTCTCTTTAAACTTATCAACCATTTCAATACAGTTTTGTGTGTATTTGACATAAGTTGTTCTATCATATAAACCAGCAGTGTTTTCCATACCAATTAAATTGTTTACTCTTGCATATTGTTTCTTATCAGCACTAATAATAAAGATATAACTAGTTCCATGAATCGGAGTTTTCACTACATCAATCAATTCTAAACCTGCTCTTATACACAATAAGGACATTGAAAGTATATTATAGAATGAAATATGTTCGTGGTAAATTGTATCAAACTCATTATTCAAAATCATATCAGATTGTGATGTTTGAATAAAAATTAAGCCATTAATTTCTAAATTCTTTTTACAATTCTTTAAAAACTCTAACGGATTTGGATTATGTGCAAAAGCATTTTGTATAGTAATAATATCTGCTTGTTGCTCATAGTCTTTATCGAAATAACCACACTTCACATTATGATTTTCTGATGATAATGGATAAAGATTTTCTGCTGGGTCAACACCGTAAGTTTTAAGTCCACGGGATTTAAAAGCATTTAATTGTGAACCATCATTACAACCAATGTCTAAAACGGAACGAGGATTGTGTCTGAAAGTTTCAATACAGAAATCAGCATACCATTCCATATATTCAACATAAGTTTTGGTTGTTCCACTTACATACAGATAATTCTTATAGATTAAATCTGGATTAACTGCATGAGATAGTTGAACATGACAACAATAATTACAACGATTAATCTTTAGTGGATAAGATGCTTCAGATTCATCTTGTGTTTTTTTGTATGAGTTTGCTAAAGGTTGGTCATTTAAGTCCAATACAGGAAGCAAGTGGTCGCAACCACACGCCAAACATTCTTTAATTTCAGTTAAGTCCATTATCTACCTTCATAAAAATTCTTATAATTGTGTACCATGTCATAGTGTTTCTTCATTTCATTCAAATCTAAATTTGGATTCTCTGGCCAAATATTGTGCAATCTTGGATTGACATTATATTTAGACCCGGCAAGGAAGAAGTATACTTGTAGAAAACAATCATTCCATCCAAGTTGTGGTTGATTCTGATGTAGTCTATCAAAATCTCTATCTAAGAATTCAACAAACTTATAGAATGTTTGAATAAAGGTACTTGTTTTCATAATCGTACCTGCACCAGCACCATATTGTTTTCTGTCAGGTTTAACACCGGAGATTGTTTCACATACATCTAAAATTTCTTGGTTAATGTAATTACCATCTGTAATATTATATGAAGCAATATCCCAATTCGGATCAAATTGTATTTCGTTCAAACAGATTACATCATCTTCTGAAATAATAAAATGTGTTGTTCCCATACAGATGGCAGCCAACATCATTCGTTTCATAAAGTTATATACTCTGAGTTTATCGAAACCCCAATGAGGAGATGGATAACCTAAATCAAAATCTGCGTGAAGATAATTTACATTATACTTTTTACATACATCATATTGAGAACCACCTGCTGCATCACAGGCAACAAAGTATGGTGCATCAGGATGATATTTACGGAATGAAGCAATCGAGGCCTCTAGCCCCGACTTGTTATCTTTATTCCAATGATAAATGCCAAGTGAAGCCATTACTTTTCACTCCTGATAATTTGATTGATTTGATTAATGATATCCATCGTAGGTTCTAATTGTAACAATGGCAGTATTTTATTAATCGTTTCATCAGGCAAATCCCACCATTTCATTTCTAAAAAAGCATCAATGATTTCTTTATCAAAACGATACTTAATTAATTTTGCTGGATTTCCACCAACAATAGAATACGGTTCAACATCTTTGAATACATGAGAGTTTGTTGCAACTACGGCACCATGACCAACAGTAACACCAGACATAACAGTAACAGATTCACCAAACCAAACATCTGAACCAACAATAATATCACCTTTAGTTTGAACCTTTGGTAAAATTGGAAAGTTATTGAATATTTGATTTCTCTCACCTAAATTACCAAAAGCATAATTCGTACAAGCTTTTGGATTGTGTGCAACACCTTCAGATGGAAAAAATCTACAACCAAGTCCTATTCCAGTAAAAGCACCAATATGTACAACAGGTGTTGTTGGATCAGCATAAGAATGGAACTGTCTTACTGTTGTTGTGTATGTGTCGGTTCCATAAGTATATTTGCCTACTGATTTAATCATTTCAACCACCTTTTATTTTCTAGTGTCCATAATGTCATTTCTTTAATTCGTTCACTCAATTTAATCTTTGGTTCCCAACCAAGCGACTTCAATAAACCACCATCGAGTGCATATCGTAAATCGTGGCCAGGTCTACTGCCATGGAAGTCCACCATTTCATAATTGAGTTCTTTACCTTGTGCTTCAGCAATCATCTTAGCTAAAGTTAAGTTATCGATTTCTTCTGTACCAACAAGATTGAATTTAGGACAATGAGCCCATCCATAATCACCAGTATGTTTATAATTCTTAGGTAAATTATTGAGAATAAACATTAGACCTTCTGCCACATCTTTAGCGTGAATGTACATACGAGTACCCGCCTCGGTACAATCAGCATTGGCATGAATGTATACTTTCTCACCATCACGAGCACGCTGAATACACATTGGAATAAACTTCTCAGGATGTTGGCGTTCACCAAACACATTCATTGTGTGTGTTACAACAATAGGCATCTTATAAGTGTTCTCATAAGCAACGCAGAATTCTTCTGCGGCTGCTTTACTTGCTGAATACGGATTAGTGGAATTGTATCGGTCATATTCTTTATATGAAACACCAGGAGGTGCCACACCAAAGATTTCATCTGTTGAGAAATATACAAATCGTTCTAAGTTGGGTAGATGCTTACGAGCATACTCAAGCATATTGACTGTACCAACAGTATTATCTTGTACGAATTCTAAGGGATATTCAATGCTTCGGTCTACATGACTGCCTGCAGCCAAGTGTAAAACGATATCAATAGGACCAATGTCCTTGATAATCATTTCGTTGAGTTCTGCTTTGAGGTCATGAAACACAATACGCATGCGCTTACTGACTTTAGCTGGATCGTGGTCTTGTAACATATCATGTAAACGATTTAAGTTACCTGAAATATCCAAACGATCCAAACAAACAATGTTCCAATCAGTTTCATCTAACATCTTATCAATAACATGGTGAGCAATAAACCCTGCGCCACCGGTAATCAATACATTCTTACTCATAATTTAACTCCATAATGTTCAGCAATACCACTCTTGCCATGAAAACCTAAACTTTTACCCAACCAATTAGAACCATAATCATATTCAATACTAAATCTATCAGCAATCTCTACTGGTGCAAATTTAATGTCATACTGATGTTCTAATACACCTCTATGTATCTTACAAATAATATTGTCCTCAGGAATCCATTTCTCGCCAGCCTCATTGATGACATAACAAGCAACATCATTCATATGTTGTGGATAATCACTTGTAAGATTCTTAATTTTCATATCAATAAAAGCATCATATAACTTTCTTGACCTTAAACAGAATCCACCATTACCAACTATACCATCACCCCAACGAGCACCAATATAATCGTAATTTAAAAATTCTGGAGTCCACGCTTCAGGATTAACAGCAAAGCCATCAGCATGAATAATTAAATTGTATTCTTCAATACAAACTTCAGGACACAACTTCAAAGTAACAAAACTATAATCGTTATTATACACTTTTATTTTTGGTATAATAACCCAAGTTACAGGCACACCAACATCTTCTGGAATATCAATGTCGGAAAACCAATACACCTTGGTAACTTTATTACCAAGTGTTTTAATAGTTCTCTTTACTGCTTCAATTGTAGGTGTATAATATAATGTATCAATACAAGTAATACTTATTGCCATGTGGTGCCTTCGCAATCTAACCAATAATTCGACATTTTACCTTTGCCTTGTAGAAGATGAAATGGTAGAGTATGAATTAGACCTCTACTAGAACCATAGTATAACAATTCTTTAGGTCCTTTGTCAAGCGCCCAAGCAAAATGACTTGAACCAGTATCGCCACCCACAAAGATTTCAGATGTGGTAATATGGTAGTAATTCTGCACAAAATTGGTAGAATATCGCCAGCCCTCAAACGGACATGATTCAGTAGGTTCACCTTTTTTACAAATTACCTTTTCATAATCTTTATATTCTTCGGTACTAAATTTTTCAATCAAATATGGTAATAGATTTATTGGCCAGTTTCTCCATAAATTATATGGTGCGTCAAAGAGTGGAAAAATTACAATTTTCTTTTCTGTTGGTGCATCATTTGGTATCTTAACTAAGTCGCCGGAGATATCTCTAAAATCCCAAACATTAACTCTTTTCCAAGGTAAAGTTTCGGTACCTTCTTCTTTAGAAAAATAGTTCGTCATCTTCAACATTATCTCATAGAATGTTTGACAATGTGTGTCAGAGCTAACATTACCTGGTTTTAAATGAAATTGAATTGTCGGATTGTTATTGGTTTTTCTTAAATGTTCTACAACATTAGCAACACCAATCATATCACCATTGCGTATAGTACCAAAAGTTCCTGGTTCAATATTAATAATTGTAGGCATGTAATTTATTTCCATCCATAGAAGCAAAATGATGAACTGAATTAGGAGGTAATTCCAACATTTCATCATATGTTGAATAACCATAAATTTGGTCTGCCAATCCTTTATCTCGAATTGATCCTAACCATGCTCTCTCTACAGCACTTTCACATCTCCACACTTCGTTCATAGAGAGTGTATCTTTAACAAATTGAATATCTGCAAAGAAACATAATGTTCCAATGCCATAATCATCTTGTAGTGTTACAACTTTTTTATTCAATGCTTCAAATTTTTTAATTAATTTTGGATAATCTAAATCTGGATGTTGGTCGTAACAAAGTTTTAATACATTCTTAAAACCATATCTACTCAATACATTTAATCCATTTTGAATTGCTGACATTTCAGCAACGCCATGATTTGGTCGATTAGGTACTCCATCGATTTGCCAACGATTATCGGAATCGTAGATAAATGAATGGCACATATTTTGAGTTTCTTCATCTAAAGTGGAGTGTGCTGATAAACAAATATAATAACCAGATTCTTTTAAATACTTCACCAATGTTTTTGTCATCATTCGTTTACGCATGACTGCTTCAGCATCACCACAACTATGATATACAGGATCATTACCACCAGTATAAGCAGTAATAAGGATTGCTGTGTCTTTAGATACTAGATTCATTTTAAATATCTTTCTAAATCTTTTGCGTGTACCAATTCTGCAAGTGCGCCTTGATAAAAATGTTTCTCAAACACTTGTTGAATATTCTTACCATTGTCCCATGATACATCGTTATCACCAACTCTAAATTCTGGTTTCCAATCTTCTGCCTTCCATACACAATATAAAGGAATATCACACAGGTCAGCCAACATACCAATACCAGTAAAATTTGTAATAAAAGGTTTCTTTAGATTTTTGAGAATGTAAGCATTTTCCAACATTGGTCTATCATAATCAATAAACTCATAATCTTTTAAATGTGATAGTATATGAGTTTCTCTACGGTCATCAATATCACCTACCGCCCATCTATCACCAACATAATATGTATCTTTCACATCAATATCATATTCTGGAGTTTCTACTGTGAAATCATCATCAACATCAAACTCCATTGTATAATTATCTTTCATATAATTTTCATAACGACAAGTTTCAGTTGGTCTATATCGATCATTTTTATCTTCACGAATTGGCCAAGAACTCATTTTAATGATATCACCATACATGAACACTTCATCATCAAATGAAACATCAGTAAATAAGTCCTGATACATTAAGAATTCTTTAATGCCTTTAAACTTACGCATTTCTTTTTTAATTGTTAATTCAAATTTACCATAAGTCTTACTAATACCGGACATTACTGGTAAACCATTTAAAAAGTCGCCAAGGTTGGCAGTTCCACTAAGATATATTCTCATTGTATTCCTTAAAAGCAATAAACCAATCATTAGGTAAAATTGGATGTAGTTCAAAAGATTCTGGTTGTTGTAGATATGACATCAACAATAAAGTTTGGTCATCATCAATTAAGTCATTTTTAATTAATTCTCTAAAACTTTTATCAACTAATTCTTCAAGTTTAGGCCACATCTTTTGACTTGCAACAATCATTGGACCTGTAACATGAACATCGTTGTTTGCAATGATATCAGTTAAACTTGTTCCATTATATTCTTTGATATTAAAGAAATGAATCTTTTCTTTATCAAATGGATACTGCCACAAGGTTACACCATTCAATGTAGAAGGTTCACGGCAATAACCAAAATCCAACCAAGCAACCAAATCGGTATCAGCAGTACCAGAACCGATTGCATGATTCACAAAATGAGATTTCAATAGATTGACCAGAACATAGTCAGCTGACCAATATTCTGGATTCTTAATTTGACTTGGATTAATCTTTGCGAGATAGTCTGGATTGTTTTGAATCTTACGAATTGAATCTCTATACTCATCAAATTCTTTTTCGAAATCTACTACACAAACAACAGTTTTAGATTCTTTATCTTTTCGAATATTCCAAACTTTATCAGCCAAATCTTCTGATGTATATACAATAATAGTATTATCAAGTTTAGCCATATTGGCAAAACGGTCAAAATAAGTATCTGTTGTTCGTTGTAGATAGTGTGGTAGACCTTTCTGTGGAGTCCAATCACCACGACCAATATCAAAGAAGGCCGTTACAATGCTAATTTCATTCATATTAAACTCTATAGGTAAAGTATTCTGCCGGATCTTCTTGACCAAATTTCTTTTGGACAAACGCTTTCAATTCTGGCACTCGGTCATATTGATGTACAATAGGGAAAATATGACCATTGACATCTTTCAGTAAACCATTTTCCCATACGGGCTCAGCAAAGAGCAGATTAGGTCTGAAGCTGGCAATCTTTGATGGATCCATGATAGTACCCAATTCAGCAGCCCATTGGATTGTTTTAGTTGCAATATCTTTAAATGGCTGTGTATTGAGTAATACATTGAATACAGCTTGGTCGCAAATAGGAATTGGTCGGTTGATGCCGTTGGTGAAGATATGAAACACCATATCTTTTACATATTCTGCAGTACCACCGAATGTTCCAACATTAAAAATTTCACTATTCTTAAATTCTTCATAGACATATTGACCATAAGCTTGATATAAGTTTTCATTACCCCAAGGTTCATCTTTATATTTTAAACCTTCTGAAGCAATAATAAGTTTACGATTAACAAGGAATTTGAATGGGTCTGTTTGGAAGTAAACATCTTTGACATCTGTTGTAATAACATAGTCATATTTTTGCCAATGTTGTACCAGATAATTATGTATTGATAGGAATCGTAACACATGAATTGGTACATTTTGAATCTCTAACATAGGAACAATAATGACACCTTGTGTTTCTAACCAATCTAGTGTTTCATTAGATGCGTTACCATAAACTAAAACAACATCATTGTCATCACCCGCATGCACCTTGGCAGATAATACCCAAGGTTTTAACTGGTTAGCGTTATAGTTTGTGAACCCACCGATGATGAGATTTTTTGCCATGGGAAAACTCCATTATATTTTTTATTCATTACTGCATTTCCATTGATAAAGAATTCAGCATTGACTGAACCTTTACCGCCATCAACACGATAGTTCACGGTGTATTCACCTGTGCAATCGAATTTATTGAAGTGTTGAGCAATAGTTGCCAGAAACACTCTATCTTGTCCCCAACCACCATGCCAAACGCTAGCCAATTTTACACCAATTTCTGTTTTAAGGCAATATGAATTGGTGTCAACATGATTAACTCCATGGTAAGTTTGCCATTTACCTAACGATTCACAATCATCGTGGCAAATAAGTGTACCATCTTTTTTATAGATATCTCTTAGTGAGTAACACCAGTCAAGATTTTTTGATTTGATTGTATTGATACAAGATTCAACATGATTAGGTTTCAACCAATTATCTTGGTCAAGATATAATACATATTCGGTATCAACAAGGTGTGTGAATGCTGCGTAGACACGGTGGCCATAAAATCCATTGGCACCGACATTGATTGGAAGATTACAGAGTTTTATTCTACGATAATTTGGATGTTTCTCAACCCACCTCAACATATTCTTCACAGTATAACTAAAATCAGGACCATCACATACAATATAACACTTGGTGTCATATGTTTGGTCTAATACAGATTTAATAGCTTCAATAACTTCTGGCGAACCAGTAGTTGGTATAATCACAGTTGCAGTCATAATAATTTCCAGAATGTTTGGTGAAATACAAGAGAAGGCTTAATGTTGATTTTATTCATATATTCGGCAACAAATGTGCCTTTGCCTGAAATTGAATCTCCCGATGGCCAACAATCATCAACACCAATTAAACATCCTGGTTTTAATGAAGGTAGTATTGTAGTAAACTCATATAAATGATGTAGAGCACTAGTTAAAACTGTATCTGGATCATTTTTAGGGGCATCAAAACTATCGAGATATAAAAAATCAATTTTTTCATTTTTTGATAATAACCATTTATTAAGTTCTTTTAGATATAGAATACTATCACCTAAGTTAACCGAACTTTTTTCATTAATCATTTTACTACGACAATATTTAACACTTTCTTTTGAAATATCTACGGTGTAAAATTGGCCACCATATTCTTTAGTGTATTGGTCAAAAAGTAAACTACTTTGGCCATCACCTTCATAATTATTTTCTTCTCTGGCACAACCAGTTTCCACAATTAATGGATTTTTTATAGTTTTTAAATATTCAAAAATATAATCAAAACCACGTTGTCTAAGAGGACCAATTTTGTTTCTCACATCATTATAAAATTTCATAATTTAACCTCTAGTCAGTTTCAATATCTTTTCTATTTGCTTTTCAATAGCGGGTTTACGGTTAGGCCAATATATATATTCTTTATCTCCAGTCGAATGTAATTTGGTGAGAAAAGGAATAATCATCTTTTCAACTTCAGTTAATCTGGCTTTATAATCTTCGGCCGTTTCAGCAGTTTTATTAACGACTGAATTATATTCGGCTTCAGATACAGCAGAGAACCCAAAGTCATCTTCAATGTCAAATTCTTGTGCGAGTTTATCAAAGTCTATTAGTGCCATATTGTCCTTATACCGCCAATCCTAAAGCGTCTCCGTCTTTTTTCCTCAACTCAATCCAAGTTTCATATTCTCTAAGCCAATTATTTACAGTTCTATATTGAAAATACACATATGTTATTTTGTTTTCTTTTCTACCAACGACCTCAGATTTTGATACTGCATATATTACTTCTCTTTGTTGTAAAACTTTTTGAAAAAACATTCTAAAATAATTATGTTTTGTTGCAGAATTTCTTTTGGAAGCCCATTCTAATATTTTTTCACAATATTTGCCTAAATTTATTAGAGTAGGTTGAGCTGGTCTTGATAATCCTTTTCCACCCTCATTATTGTTTGTGCTTATTAAATTTGCAGCAATAACTGCATATTTTTGATATTTTTTATCAGTTGTAAAAAAAGAATTAATCATAGATTTTGTGTTTAAACCAGAGATATTTCTGGTTATCATTTGACAAACAATTCCAAAAGCTTTAATTTCTTCTTTTGTTGGAGTTTTAAATCCTCCTGTTTTACTATCTTTAATTTTACTTCTTGAACTAATGACAGTTGAAAGATTTGCAACATCCAATCCTCTAGTCAATAAATGTCCAACAGCATCAATAGGAAAACCAACTTTTACTTTACCTGCATATTTTTCATCTGGTCTTGATGGTACAGCCGGTTTATTTTTTGTGGCTTTTTCTCCTGCTTTACCTTTTAAGGATTGTCCATAAAATCTTAAAGCTGAAAAAGCAACAGTAGCTGGACCAAATTGTCTCCTTTTAATATGGTAATTTAATTTTCTAAACCATGCAGTAACATCTCTTGTATTATCAAATATTTGGTCAAACTTAACTGTATTTGTATTTTCACTTTTTATTTTTGATTTTGTACTAACTTTAAATATATTTTCATAATCGTCTTTTATAAAAGATATTGCAAAATCATATAATTTAAAATTTGATTCAATTGGAATTCTAATTAACAAAGGACTACTTTTTGAAAAAGGACCTATTCCCGCTTTTTGTGGTGATGTGCATATATCGTTTAATAGTTTTCTATCGTTTCTTCTTAATTTAGTAACCATTCTTATAGCTGTTAAAACTTCCACAAATTCTGCAGGAATTAATACCTCATCTAATGATCCAGGCACTTTAATTTTATCATTTCTTGAATTTAAAGATTCTTCCATAAATTGGCAAATTTGTTTACCCATTGGTGTGTCAATTATTTTATTTGTTTTCAAATAAGTTTTAACATTTTTAATAATAATTTCTGGTGTCAACCATTTTCCTACAATTTCAGGAGTTATGTTTGCCGGTTTTAATCCAATATCTTTACCTGATGATTCATTTTTTAATCCTTCATGATATTTACATATAATCACTATTTTAGAATTTTTAAATATAATTCCACCAACACTTGAACCGTATGCATCCCTATCATCATATAGACTTTCATACTTAGAAAGTTTACTTGATAGTTCACTTAAAAAAATTCTTCTAATATCTCTTGCTTTTGGTGGTATTCTTATTTCAAATTTAGTTTTACCAACTGAATAATATGGATTACCAGAGTTAACCACATCGTTGTATTTAAGTTTTTTAAACTCTCGTATGATATTTTCTTTTGTAGCTTGTACCATATCTTATCTTATGATTTGAATGTCTTTGCCTGAAGTCCAGATTTCTAATTCTGTTCTTAATCTACCCTCTGATCTAAGGGTTTCATATCTATTTATAGCTTTACTCCGCCACCAGTCGATGATATTACTTAACTTATGTTTATCGTAATTTTCACCAGGTAAAAGAGTGTCAGTTTTACAGTTCATATAATCTACTGTATTCTTAAATCCATAATCAGAAATATAATATCTTTTCTTTTCTGTCAACTTTTTAGCGTTCTCAATCGTTATGTTGAAAGCATTACCTTCGGTTGTTCCTTTTAATGCGGCTTTTGTTAAGGCAATAATCTTGGTAAATGTTCTTAACTTTCTACTGGTGGTCGATGTATCACCTGCCAACAAATCTCCAGTAATATTCTCCACATAGTTCTTCAAATCATGGTATCTTTGACCGTGCATCATGGGTACAATATCCGATTCAGTCAAACCTTTAAAACGAATATAGGGTTTCATACCATCATATTGTGATACGTTCTTTGTTGTACCATACAAACTGGTGGTCTCAAATAGGCAAAGATTCATACCATATTTCTTATTACAGATTTCTCTTACTTCGTGGCTGGTACAAATAGCAGATAGAAGTTTACCACCAAGATAGTTAAATCCAAATGGCTGAGATGGTACAATTACGAAACCCATGGCACAAGAAGCATTGAATCGTTTGGCAGTATCTTCCTGTTGAATCCAAACTTGTCCTAGGTAGTCATTACGGGGTTTCATATAGATGACTGGTGAGCCTAAACGAATGAATCCTAGAATCTTTCCTGAGTTCTTTTCCATAACTGCCAATTGTATATTTTTACCAACTGGAGATTTATTAATGTGGGAACTGGTAATGGCAAGTAATGATTCCCAAGTTTCATTTGGTATTTCACATACTTGAATATCCATGTCATTTGGGTGCATGGAGAAATCAGAGAACAAATCATCTTCAATAGGAAACAAAGAAGATGGCATATTAGCCACATTCTTTAGCTTCTCATCACGCATGTATTCTTCGGTACTTCCAATATTACTAAAGTAATCATCAAATACTTTGGCACAATGAAGTGCTTGGTCTCTAGTTAATTGCATCATATTTTTTCTCAGCGGTTTTTCTTGCTATTATAGCCTCTTCTTTTGTAATAAAATTACCTAGACGTATAGTTTTTTTATTTCTAGTAATTTCGGCAAACCATTTTTTGCCCACAAATTTTACACCAGTATATCCTGAGGTGTTATTTTTCATTATACCACGATTTACATTATTTGAAGAGGCATCACTTTTTCTGAGATTTTCAATCCTATTATCATCTCTTTTTTGGTTGATGTGGTCTAAGATACAATTTGGTAATTCTCCGTAATGCCATAACCAAACCACATGGTGTTCTCTGTAGGTTTTTCCGTTTATACAAACTCGATTATAACCATGTTCTTTTTCTTGACTACCTGCTTTTTTTCCAATCAAATTTTTATTGGCTTTTTTCCATATTAGACCACCATTTAATTTATCATATTCAAACAATTCTTTTACTTGCTCATATGTTATTCCAGAACGAAATTCTGTTTTTTTGAAATTATTATTCACATCAAAAGTTTCATTTGTACCATCATCATAATGGTATGTAACTTTTTTTATTTTTTTCATACTTTAAAGCCTTCAAATGATTTCTTTTCATGTTTAATTTTATTATGAGCACCTACATGGCCAGCATCAGCAAGACCTTGTTGAGCAGATTGTTCTACATCATATAGTTTCATCTTGGATCTATCAACACCAACTGTAAATCTTTTATAATAAGTTGGGTCGTTATAACGATTCTTTAATTGCTTCACCATAATCTGTCCCATTTCTTCCAAATCTTCAGAAGAAATCAAAGCAAACATTAAGTCTGCGGTGGCTGGGAGTCCGAATGATTCACTGGTGTCCTCAAGACCTGGATCGCTACTTGTAAATCCTGAGCGAGTAGTCTGCGTGGCAGAAACCACAGGTACATTATGCTCAACCGCAAGACCTCTAAGTTCTTCTGCAATCGATTTAACATAGGTATAGGAATTAATATTTGCACCGGCTTTAATACGAGAAGAGCAACATATGTTAAGATAATCAACAAAGATAATATCGGGTACAAAACTACGTTTAAGATTAAGTTCATTTAATAATGTCCTAAAGTGTGTTACGGAAGCCGAAGCGGTTGGATATTCTTTGATGATAAGTTTGCCAGTACATTTCTCACGGACACGAGCAACCTTCTTGTCATACATATCTTTTGGTAAATCAATGAGGTCATCTAAAGTTACATTGAGAAGATTCGCATCAATTCGTTCTGCAATCTTTTCTTCTGCCATCTCCAATGTGATATACAATACATTCTTGCCTTGAACCATGGCGCCCGCAGCGACATGACACATGAATAAACTCTTACCAACACCAGTTCCAGCCAAAGCAATATTAAGAGTTTTAGTAGGAAGGCCACCTTTAGTAATCTTGTTGAAGCATTCCAAATCGAATGGAATACGTTCTTCTTTTCTGTGGTAAAATTCATATCGTTCATCAGAGTTCTCTAAGTAATCATGACCTACGGTTGTATCGAAACTGACGGCCAAAGCGTCCGATAATATAGTGGGAATTGCACCTTTGTCATGGCTTTTGTCCTTACCATCGAGAATTGAAATAGCCCGTAATACACCATTGTATATCGCCTTCTCTTGGCAGAACTTTTCGGTCTTGTCAACAAGCCATTGAATCTCGGCTTCTGCTGTGCGATTAGCCTCAATTTCTTGGAGATAAGTTTCACAGTTCTTAACTTCGTCATCCGTGAGAGTGTTCCTCTCTTTGATGGCAATTCCAATCGCTTCAATCGATGGCGGATTATTGTAAGATTCCGTGAATGATGTAATTTCATTAAAAATAGTCCTCTCGGTTCTGTCCGAGAAATAATCTGGTTTAATAAATGGTAAAACTTTTCTTAGATAGTCCTCATTATAGACCAGATTTTTCAGTATCGCTTGTTCCAACTTCATCAATTACTTCCTGTTCAATGTTACTACCCATAATTTCAACAAGTAAATCACCTAGGTAATTTTTAAACTTGTCATCTTTTTCCAATTTTCTTGGCTTGTCTACTGTAGATTCTAACACATCATAAGCAAAAAGTAAATAGACTTGGTCATTTTCTTCTTTGAACTTTACCTTACCATATTTAAAAGTGGTACCTTTGTATTCACCTTCAAGTAACCGAATGTGAACTGCTGTACCATCATCTTTTGGGTAGATAAAACAATAATCAAGTCCTTCAATCATCTTCTACTCCGTTTGTGGTCTCCAACTCAAAAGCTTTATCAACAGTATCTTCTTGCATGATACTACCAGAAGCAATTTGGTATGTGGTTTGTACATACTCTTGGAAAGATTTTTGTTTTAGAATTGGTAACCAGAATTCGGAAGAATCAGTATCTTTAATACGATATTTCTTATCTTCTATAACACCGTCTGAATCCACCTTAGAGTACCAACCGTTGGATGGTTTAACAACATGACCTGAATCAAGTGCAATATCAAGTAAACCACTCCACTTGCTAATACCACCATCATGACGAACCGTAACAGGAATTTTAGATTTTTCTCTAACATATCTACTCTTTTCTACATTGATGATGAAGTTGTAACCAACAACTTCTGTACCTTCTTTTTCTTGTTGGCGACCAATAACAAAAATGTTATCAGCAGAGTAATAAGAGCCTGTACCGCCACCAACGATTGCTTTAGGGAACATTCCAATTTCCATGTAAGTATGATTTACTACAATCATCGGAATATCTTTGATTGAAAGGTGTGGTGTAACCATTCTGAATAATGATTTAACCGATTTAGCTCTGGTCATATCGGCAACAGTTTTACCATCCATTGCATCATTAACTTCTTTAATTGAGGCCAAATTACCAATCGAATCAACAACAATAATTAATCGGTCGCCCCTATCAACAATCGAAAGTTGTTGCATAATGTCTGATTTGAGTTGTTCGATATCTGTGAGGGGAGTGTGCAGTACACGCTCGGTATCGATACCAAAGCTGTCAAAATAACTCTGAGGAGTACCAAACTCACTATCGTAGAATAAAAGAGCCGCATCGGGATATTTGTCCAAGTAAGATTTTGCCATCAACAATGAGAAGGCAGTTTTAAAATGTTTGGATGGACCAGCCCACATTGTAAGGCCTGGTGTTAGTCCACCATCTAAACGACCAGAAAGTGCTACATTAATAATTGGCACAGAAGTTGAAATCATATCCTTTTGTGTAAAGAATTTTGATTTGGATAGAATAGCTGAATCTTTAATTGAACTATTCTTTTTAATTTTATCTAATATACTCATCACTCACCTTTTTGTTTAAATGCTAACTCCGCTTCATAATCATACTTAGGTTCTAATTCTTTTGACTTCCTATTTGGGAAACCTCTTTTACCTTTAGATATTGGAGGTATAGATTCACCTGAAGCATCATCAATTATAATAGGTTCTTCTACCGGTTCTTTTTCTTCAATCTCTGTAATATTATCTTTTTGAATTTCAACTTTATTAAAGTCTTTTTTCTTCCAAATACCTTTATGTCTTTTGAAGGCTTCTGTTTCTCTATCTTCATCCAATTTCCTAAAAACCTTTTTAGCCTTCTCAAAAAATTCTTCGGCAGGTTTCTCGGTATCTGTAAAAACAGGAATATCACTAGCAGTTAATCCAACAATTTCTCCTTGTTTAACTATAGGAGTTCCTTCTCTTTTCTGTTGCATAGTCATGTTGGCAGCTATCAATAATAACACAGCCAATGGATCAAATACAATCATAATTAACATGATTACCAAACGAACTGCTTTATCAATTGAATCAGCATCTTCTGTACCATATATCATATCTCCAACATACTTGATAGGTCCCACTTCAGCCACAAGTTTATTAGATTCTTTTAATAATGGTAATTTCTTTTTACTGATGTCATTTAATTCTTTTTGTGTATCTTGGATTTGTTTATCTAAACGATTGCTGGCCGTTGACGGATCTTTGGCACGAGCAAGAAGATAATCCAATCTTTCTTTGGCAATCTTTTCTTGTGTATTAAGAGTTCTTACTTCTACTTGATTTGCACCAGCATCTAGTGTAGAATCAATATGTGATTTAGATAAAAAACCAAAAATACCCATAGAGGTAATAATCATTAGAATGACAACGGCAAATGTCAAGTATGATTTTAATAAAAGTGGGCAGGTTTTCCAATTACGATATAACCATGATGTAGTCACCAACTTGCTCATTTCTAAAACCGAGCCCATAAAAACGATTGGCCAAAATGCGCCAGTAAAGATTGCTGCCAATCCAATTACGGAATAATAGGCAGCAATACCAGATAATAATAATGCCGATAGTAATGTTAAAAATGTCATGAGAAGAAATCCTCTAAGTTACTTACCTTTTCAGTTGTCCACTTCATACAATCCAATATAACTTTAATTGGTTCTAAGAATGCTTTTTCAAATTGTAAATCATAATCAATGTAATTGTCAAGCCCTAGTTCCGTTGGTAACCTATTTGGATATGAAATAACGGTATCTTTGAATGGATTTGGCATCTTCAGATAGGTAAACTTAATCTTTTCACCTTCTTGGATTAATTGATATTTTTTGGTAAGATTATTTTTGTTTAAAAAGTTATTGTATAAAATAGCCCCTTTAACATGAATTGGTGTACCCAATTTATATAAAGATAAGGCATCGGAGTATTTATTCAAACCATTTAAGCCACGGGGAAAAGAAATCTCCTCAGGTGGTAACTTACGAAAATCTTCTCTGAATTTGGCAATAAAGATATGAATGTCATTCTCTGTACCATTCACCATTAATTGGATTGCCTCTTTCATCTTTTCACGAATGGCAGATGGTGTAGAAGATTTAATCATCTCCAAACCCATCACCTTCATCTGTGGTTCATTATACTGAACACCTTCATTGTTATACACATTTAGAATATATCGTTTCTTGGCAGTCCAAATACCTTTATCAGAAAGACCCTCACGTTTCATCTCCATCTTCTGTTGATAGGCGTGAACATAATCAGCAAGTTCTATATAACTATTATCAATAAAAGGTTGCATCTTATCTTCACAGATTCTATCCATGAGAGAAATTACTTTTTGTTTATCTGATGTATCCTTAATAAATTTACTAACCAACTCTCCCATTCGTAAGTAAATTGAATCAGTATCAGAAGCAATAACATAGTCAACATTTTTGGTCTCCAAAATTTTATTCATCCAAGCATTTATCTTGGCTTCAATCCAACGAATACTTAATTGCCCGGCAGTAGTAACACCAAGAGCCATGCGAAGATCATAGAAGCGAAAATACTGAGAACCAAGAGCACCGTAAGCAGAATTGAGAGAAACTTTTTTCGCCAGCTGGATGTTGTTGTATTTTGCAATTCGTTTTTCGATTTCGTAGAGTTTGTTTGAATCTTTTTCATTTTCATATTCCTGTTTAGCAGATAACATCATTTTTTTAAATTTACTTCTGTCGGTATACATTTCTTCCATCATCTTAGGCAAGAAACCCATGATATCTGTACGGAAGAATTGTCCGTTAGGAGTTACTGTTGCACCAATTAGTTTTGATGTATCAACAGATTTACTTAATAACTTATCAACAGAAACACCATCAGAAAGAATCTCACGCATTTCTGGTGTATAGTTTTCTGGATCAATTAATGTTTCTGGACTAATATTATATTGCATCATCAAATGAGGATACAAAGAGTTCAAGTCAAATGATGCCACCCAATCGTGTTTACCAACCTGAACTTCTTTAACATAGGCACCTTCAAATGCAGATGATTTCTCTTTAACGATTCTAGGTGGAACAATAATACTTTTCTCAAAGAGATAGGCATACGTCATTGAATCCCACATACGAGTTTGTGCAAAGATATCTTCAAAGTTTGTTTTGGTATCATATGCCAGAGTTACTCCCAACTCAATCAACTTTAACTTTTCTTCTAGTTTAATAATGAGCTCAACGTCTTTAATGTTATACTCAATAAACTTCTGATAGTTCAAACGATACAAGGCATGAAGGTTATCGAATTCATCATAAGAAATTTTGCCTTCACCCAATTCAACTTGAGCAATGGCATCGAGGCGATAGGACTCTTGTGACTTTCCACCAGGAGCATACCATTTGTATAGTTCAATATAATCAAGTGATTCGACACCCATAATATTGTAGGCAATCATTTCACGGCCATTGATTACAGTTTTTCTTTCACCAATATAATTCCATGGAGATAACTTCTTGGTAGCATCTTCACCAAGAATTTTACGGAAACGATTAATGATATAGGGTTCATCAAAGAACTTAGTATTCCAACCAGTCAGAATGTCTGGCGTTTTACCAGTCCACAAGGACATGAATTGTTTACATAAAGAATGTTCATCTTTACACTTCACATAGATTTCTTTGCCTTGAACTTCATAGTCGCCACAGCCAAACACATAGATTGGACCATTAAGATATTTCAATGCAATTGCTGTGATAGGTTCATTTGCTTTGTATGGGTCTGGGAATCCATTCTCTGAACCAACCTCAATATCAATTACACCAACAAGAATTTTCTCAAAGTCATAATCAACCATACCTGAGTGTTGGTCGGCAATAAAGGCATATTCAAAACGAGTTTGACCATAGATTTTGCCGGCATTAGAAACGCCTTCAAATTGTTTTACGAAATCTCTTGCTGCACGAATATCACCAAAGATTTTTTGGTCGAGATAATCACCTTCTAGTGAGTTGAAGTTTGTGATTTTTTTGGAAGGAATGTAAAGAGAAGGAGAATATTCAACTTTCTCTTTTACCCGCTTACCATTATTAATGCCTCGATATAGAATACTATTACCAAAACATTGTACATTAGTATAGAAAGAACTCAATTTAGCCTGTAATCAAAGATTTTTGTGGTGGAACAATAATACCAGAACCAAAGATTTGATTGTAATTATCAACAAAATCTTGTGCTGGAACATAGGAGTATACTACATTCTTCTTACTGATGGCAATGGTGGCACCAGATTTTTGTTCGGCATGGATTGGGAATGGAGAGAATCCAATATTTGGATTACCATCTTTACCACGAACAACGGCAATACCAACTGGATTTTCTAATACAAATTCGGTTTCAGATTCAGACTCTACTTCACCAAGAACATCTTCACCGGTAATCAATTTAAATGCTAGAATTTTCATGTTATTTCCTTTATTATATAAATACTTATGATGATTTGAATCGTAATTATACTATTTTTTGTCCCTCCTGTCAACACATTAATGGTATAATTAAATGTCTGATCCAATTATTACTGGTGCTCAAGGCGCCGTGAGTACATTAAAGGGTGCTCAAAATGTAGGTAAACAATTAGGTGGTGTGGTGTCCGACCAACAAGCGGATATGGAAGCTGCTGTGCGTGAACAACACCGCCAAAGAATGGTAGCTAAAGCTCGAAAAGACTACATGGATTCTATGGCTGAATTCAGAGCTTTTGAGAAATATGAGAAAAATAAAGCTCACGAAAAAGAAGTAGAAAACATTAAAAAACAAGCAATTTCTAAATACGGTAAGAATGCTTGGGGTGAAATTGAAGCTCTAAAATCAAAAATGGAAAGAGAGCGTTCTGCAGAAGAAAAATTAATGGATGTTGACCGTCAAAAACAAATGCAAGTATTTTGGTGGTGTATGACGGCAGCTGCTCTAGTGACGTATTTCTTTAAATTGTATAAATGAGAGAGCAACCATTAATTTTTATTGGTGTCTTACTTTTGTGTGTAGTTCTGATGATAGTAGAATCGGGAGCATTCACACGTTAATTAATTGAGGTTATTATGAATAAATTACCAATTATTATATTCACATTTGTTGTAGTAGGTTCTTTACTACTGGCCGCTTTGGAATGTTTGGCCAAATTTAAATAACCTATGGCCAAATGGCCGCACTAGGTTGTTTATATTTTTCTTTTTGCTCTTGTTCCCGTTCTATACGCTGGAACTCATCATCTTCATTCTTTGAATCCTGCTCTTCAACCGGATCATGTTCTTTTTCGGTCATCTTCCTCTACCAGCCTTTCGTTGAACAGTCATCTTAGGAACAAATTTTGGTTTGTTTATTTTAGGAGCAGGACCTACTGTTTTTAAATTGCGAACTTTTTGTAGTTGTTCTTCACGGAATTTTTTATCATCTGACATATTATCTCCTTAAAGTTGGTTGCGGGGGAAGGAATCGAACCTACGGCCCCTGGATTATGAGTCCAATGCTCTACCTCTGAGCTACCCCGCTATATTACTAATATTCCATTGCCATTTTATAATAAGATTGAACCATTTTATTACTTAGGTTCATACTTACTCTATCATTATATGAATCTTTGTAATTCGTTTTTAACAAATAATCTTTACTAAATCCTAAATTTCTTAAAGATGAATAATCCCAAGCGGACGGTATTCTAACTGACCGAGTTTCACTCCATTGTTTTTTACACCATTCTCTTGCTTGTTGTTTTGTCGTATAATCGGTTTCCCATTCGTCATTATTACTATTAAAACGATAACCATATTTTTCTGGATTCTTTTCAAATTCACTTAGACCTAATTTAGGAAATAAATCCAGTGGATTCCAAAACCAATCATGTACTTTAGACGCAAGAAACCATTCGTTTGCTTCTTTCCAATCTTTTTCTGTTTCTTTTCCTAAACCCGCAATCATCGATGTTCGTACAATAACATCATCACCCCATTCTTTTCCTATATATGTCAAAAAAGGCTTATGATTTTTAGCTCCCCAACCTTTTCCAATTATTTTGCAAGATAATGGGTCAAACGATTCAATTCCAAAATGGCAGCTTATTAGACCGGATTCTGGTAATATTTCTAATTGTTCCGGCCATATACTAATTAAATCCATTCTAACATAGCCAACAAATTCAATTTTAAAAGGCAATTCTTTTACCATTAAATAAAATTGTTTAGTTCGCTCTCGGTGTGAATTTAATGTATCATCTGTTATGTGATAATTAACAGTACCAAACTTTTCATAATTAGAAATTAAAGAATCTCTAATATTTTCCATATCTTTGTTAAAATCATCTTTGTCTTTTCCAATATGTGGATACTGACAGAACTTACATTTAAAAATACAGCCCCGACTAAATTCTAAGGGTAAAGATTCGCCTGGCAAAATAAAATCATTTTCTGCAAATATCATGTTACATGATTGAATATTATATACGGTAGTAGTACTATAAATTTTGTTAAGGCCGGGGCCTAACGTAAAAGTAGGAGCAGGTGTGCCTTTAAAAATGTGGTTACAATATTCTAAAAATGATTGTTCGGCTTCTCCCGTAAAAATACCATCTAGTTTAAAATTAATTTTTTTATGTTCATATTTTAAGAAATTTTGAACCCATTGTCCTCCGGTAACTATTTTAACCCAAGGAAAGTTTTCTTTAATCTCAAAAAGAATATCAAATATTGGTTGTTCACTTTTTTCTAAGCGTTGTTGACTATTTAGAATACAAAAAGGAGCATAACCTACAACTTTAGTTTCGTGTGTTATAAATTTTTTAAAAAGACATAATCTTTCTTCTTTGGTCATAAAGTATAAAAAATCTAACACCTGTGTAGAAAATCCATTGGTTCTTAACCACCAAGCAATTTGATAAGGACCCAAATATCTAACTTGTCTTTCTGAATCAGTATTGGTTGTTAGAATCACCACTTGCATTTACAATTAATCCTTTGCTGTCTAAGTCAGTAACAGTAGCTACATAAGATGTTTGATCAGCTGGTTTTTGAAAATAAGATGGCACTGGCTGAGATTCGTAATGAGCAATCGTTAACAAATATCTATTAACTGTTCCATAATTAAAAACTAAATGTGGAATTTGTGAATTTAACAAATAAAGTGTATTTGATTCATATCGTAGTGATGTAAAAGGACTGTACATAAATTCGTTTGGATCAATTATTTGATCTGGACCACAAGTGTGCGCAAATGCTAAAATATAATTTGGATCATCTGTTAGTAACATATTAAATGCTATATTACGCCACGCATCACGATGCCAATTATACAAATATCCAGGTTCCATTAAAAAAATCTTAGCTTTTAATTTGTATTGCTGCATTACCTCGTAGATAGCTTCGCCTTTAAAATAATCATCAGGTAAGGAGTATCTAAGGAAAGTTTTCTTTTCGCTGTATAAACGAACATCAACATGGCCGTAATCATAATTTAAATGCTCAGCCCAAATTGGATGATTGTTTGATAGGTGTAGATTTAACTTTTCAAAACAATTATTATTATTCATATAAGATAATTGTAATTAAATTAAACCGAGTGCCAGAGTTCGTCACGATATTCATCTTTATTACAACCACAGGTTGGACATTTAAATTCTTCAGGCAATTGTTCCCATTCGCCTTCTTTTTCGTTGTCGTGGAGATGATTACACACTATGCAAATATGCAATATTTCTGCTGTCATATTGGTGCCTTTAATAATGGAGCGGGATATTGGAATCGAACCAATAACGAGAGGTTGGAAACCTCTAGTTTTACCATTAAACTAATCCCGCAAAATTTGGAGCGGTGGTCTGCTTTGCTCAGATAATATAAGAGGGTATCTCACACCGTACTATTACACACCGCATATTTAATACTATATACTACTTATACATTATTGTCAATGGTTATAGTAAAATATACCAAAATACACTTTACTATAACCACTCTTTTTAGACTTCTCTAAACGCCTTACTGCTTTGTTACTCTTACGATGAACTCCTGCTTTACGAAACAATGCCAATTTGACAAGATAGTTTCGTGGCTGAGGAGATGTTTTCTTTTTCATAATACTCTCCTTAAAATAAAAAACCCTAGTAAAAACTAGGGTTAAATGTTTACTACTTATATAATCTATTTCCAACCCAATGGTTCAGGAATAATATCTGCATCTGGATTACTAACACCATTAAATACTTCCCAAAGTTTTTCTTTAATAGCAAACTTGGTAAATAAACCAGCTTCATATCCGTGTGCTTCTATTTCCCAAGGTTGAACCCAATAATCAATCGTATCAGAATCAACTCTTTCACCTTTCCAACGAGTTAATTTTTCGTTGGTTTCTCCATAGATATATTGCTTAACATGAACCATCTCATGTGCCAAGGTTTTTAAAATATCATATCCGCTAATACCCGAATGGATTTCAATTTCAAATTCTCTTGGTTTACCACTATCATTATAATCTTCAACTGAAGCATAACCATAAGCGGGTATGTCTTTATTGAATTTTATACGAACAAAAATGTTTTCCAACATCTTTTCAGATATTAATTCTTTTGCATAAAACTGAGCAGCACGCTTCACAAACGGTCTAAAACGCTTTTTATCGGGACAACCAACTATACTTAGCTGCATTTGGGGCCTCTCTCCTTAATAAGTTGACCCAATATAAAGCTATTTATGAACTACATCAATTTCACCTGGTGAAACTACTTCTCTACTTTAGATACCATTATACTACATTTTTCTAAGAATGTCAAGCCTTCATCGGACTTGTAGGAATCACGGTAATATACCGTTTTGACACCCATGGCATACATCTGTTTAGCACAGTCAATACACGGAGCATGGGTCAGGAACATAGTGGAACCATCTCCAGATTCGTTGCCTTTGGCCAACTTAGCGATGGCATTGGCCTCTGCATGAATCACCTCAGGTTTGGTTTTAGTAGTTATGGTATCGTCTGATAACTGGATATAATCCTCACAGTTGTTATCCCAACCACTTGGCATACCATTGTAACCAATACTAATAATTCGGTCATCCTTAACTACAATGGCACCAACCTGTAATCGTTTGGCGGAAGATAATTGAGAGAACCTTTGAGCCACATCCATGTAAGCACGGATAAACTTATCTTTCATTACCAACTTCCGTCATCTACCCAAAGCCGAATTGTAATAGGCAACAACTCAATCAATAAAGCATCTTGTTCCCACGCCTCATTGGTTTTATTATATGAACAAGAAAGCCTCCAATGAAACGGATTTAACTTTATTGTGATATTACATCCAGAATATTTTAACCAGTTCATTCTACCCCCAATTGATATTTAATGTATTTGTCTTTTATCATATCCGGTATAGTTAGATATGGTTCTTCTAAGAGAAATGGACAAGGTTTACCCCACCTATTACTACTCAAAAAAGTCTTTAATAAAAAAACATGTTCTTTATTCTTTGGATTAAACAAATGCTTTTGATTTGCTAATGTTTGAAGTTCAATTAGTTTACTCATTTTACATACTCCAAATTATCTTTACGCATATAATGAATAACTTGTGTTTCACCAGTAGGTATAGTTTTGACTACAGGAATAAAAGTGATACCTTCAATCTCATTGGTTGCCCAATTTGAATAGGTATAATAGATGTCTTGATTCGTTTTTGAACGAACCTTTTTAAGGACGGCTTTATTACCATTTGTAGTGGCAATATAACCAGGTCGAGAGGGTTTAGTTTTGTTCCAGTTTTTCATGATATAATTATAACTCAAAAGAAGGGGGCTGTCAAGAGCCCCCTGTATTATCTACCGTTTGGGTAGTTCAATTGTTCCCATTCCTCATCGGATACAGGCCACCAATTAATCATCCTTGGATTTTACGGTAATTTTCTTTACCGCATCTTGAACTTTTACCATGTTCTCCAACCAAACTTTAAGCATACCATTAGTAATTTCGGCATCTTTAATCTCTACCTTGTCGGCAAGAGTAAAGGCACGATTGAAATTACGATTAGCAATACCTTTGTAGATATAGTTATCATCACCAGAACTATCAACAACGGCACCTTTGATTACCAATTTGTTACCTTCTAAAGTAACTTCAATGTCGGTCTTAGCAAATCCAGCAACTGCCATTTCAATGACATACTTGTTGTCTTTTACTTGTTTGATATTGTATGGGGGATAAGCAGGTGTTGCTTTGGCGACTGTTTCAGAGATATCACGGATTTGGTCTAGTACATCATCAAAACCAACTGTGAAAGGATCCAAAGATTTGGATAGTGTAGCCCATTGTGGGAATAATAGATTTGTGCTTGTCATATGTTTCTCCTTAAATTCAAGCGAGTTAATCAATATAAAACTGTGGCCTCAGATGAGCACCACACCATAAGTATACTAGTATTTATACTAGTTTGTCAATAGGCACCTGGTTTTTTACCAATATTATATTTGGGTGTCAATTCCCAATCATCTTTTTCTTTGTGGGAAAGTATCTTAATCTGTGATAGAAAGATAGGAAGAGGTTCCTCAATCTGTTTGGCATTGACAAGCTTTACCAGTCCCCAATCAGATAACAATTTGGCAATGGCATTCCTACGAGATAAGTCATTTTCGGAAATATCAGTTGGTTTACCATCCAAAGCAAAGAGTTCTTTGAAATGTACGATATAATACTTACCTTGCTTATGTAGAATATGGCAAGATTGGTAGAGAATTCTGTCTTTTTTGGAAGCTACACCTATACGGGTTAATGTTTCACGAACTTTAAGAAAATCATCTTTTTCACCCAATGTAACTTCAACTAAATCAATAATTGAAATCATTAATTGTTCACTCCGCCTTTATTTGTTTTTGCTCTTATTTCAGCGATTTGTTCTTCATTGAGAATACGGAGAACTTCTTTGGCTCTTTCATTAGAATATCCAAAGTATTGCTTCACGCATTCTATATCTTTATCGGTCGATGCTTTCTGCCACGGTTGGTAGTCCCGTTTCATAGACCTTATGGTATTTAGAAGATATGAATATTGCATATCTCCATCCAAGTCGGAGTGAAGGTTCATCTCATTGGCATATAGAACACAGTCCATGTGGTACGCCAAGGCACGATTAACCATAAATGCTTGCTTCTTGTATTCTTTTACATCGAATTCATTTTGCAAAACATTCTTTTTAGTTTTTAAAATTGAGGGTATAACTTCTTTGAATAGGTCTGCCATATCAATACATTGTGGAAAGTAATAGTTGTAACTCCTTTGATTTCTCATCTGTCATCTTAGTAACAGGAATCAAAGCTTCTTGTTTGATAGGAATTAAAATTCTTTCTTTGCCCCATCTATCTTTCCAATTCTTATATTCAAATTTATTTGGTACTGCTCTATAAATCCATCCGTCAGAAAAATGTGGCCATGTAGGATGTGGAACAGAAACAAAATATAATACATCTGCTTCTGTACATTTACGAAGTTGATTTGGTAAAAAACTAAACGAATCTAATTTGATAAAGGGTGCTTGTGTTTTAACTTCAACTTTATATTTACCATCTACAAGAATATCTTTTTCACGGTCATACTTGTTGTCATCATAAACATGATACACATCAATATCAAATTGACGAAGCATCTCTACAATAACTTTTTCACCTTCTAAACCTAATTTTAGAATATTTGTATGGTTCATTTTAATAACTCCGTAGAGTATTGTGGAATATCAACAACATCTTTTTCTTGGCGTTTGGCCAATTCCAATTCATATACACGATTTCTTAATTCAGAAGTGCTATATGTGTGTTGTCGTTTATGATAGAATAATTCTATACCATTGTCCATACAATATTGTTTACCGGTAAAATCTCTGTATAGATATTCATCACTCAAAAAACGAATGTGCATATCTTGTGTCATAATAAGATTGAGTAATTCTTTTTCGGTGTCGTATAATAGAATCTCATCAACATACTTACAGGCTTGAACCTGAGCATATCTTTCATAGATAGATTGTACTGGCTTATTTTTTAAACCAGGTCTATCTGTTGTGGGGTCTACTTGAAGAGCTACTTTGAGATAATCACACCGTTCTTTTTCCATTTTTAACATGGTAACGTGGCCGGCATGAAACAAATCAAAACATGAACAATTAAATCCTATTTTCATTTGAAATCACAATCTACCATGATTTCGGTCAAACAAGCAATCATATTGATTTCATGGTCGGCAACAAAGGCAGATTGATATTGGTATCTAGCTAGAATGAGAACCAATTGTGGTACTGAAGCAGGTTTAAGAACCTCATATAGTCCATCGTATAGTTTACGATAAACTTTTACTGGATCATTGTCGAGGTTGTTGGTTACCCACTTACGAGTAGATGCAAAGTCTTTATCTTTTAACGAAGTAATAAGAGTATCAAGTTGTACATCAGCAATATTAGACAAAATACCAGCATCAATGGTGCCAGAAACCGAGTATCGTTGCAGTTCATTGAGAACTCTACGATTATCTGGAAAGTGTTTTGTGATAACTGCTGCCACGACATCTTTAGAATAGGTGATGTTTTCTTGTTCAAGTATCCACTCAACTCTTTTAAAGAATTGTGCAGCCATCTTGGCTTTAGAACCGTTGATTTTAAAATCGACCACAGAACAACGAGAGTGTATCGGATCGATGATACGGTTCTTAAAGTTGCAAGTGAAAATGAATGAACAGTTTGAGGAGAATTCTTCAATTGCTCCACGCAATGCTGGCTGTGTTGAATTAGCGTTAAGATAGTCGGCCTCATCAATGATAATAACCTTGCGACCACCTGCAAGAGAAACTGAAGAAGCGTAGTTCTTAATCTTGTTACGAAGTACATCAATACCTGATTCATCTGAACCATTGATAACAATATAATCACACCCAACTTCATTACATAGTGCCTTAGCAATAGTTGTTTTTCCAACGCCTGCTGAGCCAGATAATAATAGATTCGGTATTTCTTTTCTGTTAACGTACTCTTGGAACGTAGATTTAATGGCATCAGGTAAAATACATTCTTCAATAGTTTTTGGCCGATACTTCTCGACCCATAATAAATGTTCCATCACAAACTCCCATAATATAATTTACTTCTTTAGGTATTACTTCAATACGCCTTGTAGTACACCAACAGCATCAATTTGTTTTTCTTCAATTAGAAAAGAACCATTCAACAAATTCAATACAGTTTTACCTTTATGTTCTTCATCGGAGGCAATAAAAACTCCAACAACATATTCTGGATTAACTGCAAACTTATTTTGTGTTACCGCATCTGTAAAATAAACTAACATAATTACCCTTCAATTTTAGTTTCTTTAGCCTCAAATGCAATCCAGTATTGGATGTCATCTTTGGTGTTTTTAAAATGTCCAATACCTTTAAAAGAAATCTTAACATCATATGTACCAGAAATCAACTTAATGTTCTCTGCTTTGAATACGATAGAGTATTTCTTTCCGTTACCTTGACCTACTTCAATTGTGTTTGTGTGTGCTGCATTATTGCCGGCATCAAATGAAACAATATTGACAGTTTCACCATCAGATTGTACAGAGATGTGTGGAGAAGATAATACATTGGTTGCCTTCATAACGGCATCATAATCTTCTGATGTCAAAGTGAATTCACAATCTACAGAAGGAAGTGTTAGTTCTTTTTCTGGAGGAGTTACAATCATTTCTTTGGCAGTCATACGATAGTTACCTGAACGCTTGCCAGATTTAAAGATTACATCTGATGCAGTAAAGTCAATCTCACAATCTTTATAAAGACCTTGAACGGATAAGAACTCATTCAAATCATAGATACAGAATTCTTGTGGGAATTCATCTTTGAGATTGGCTTGTGCTAATACAGTTTTACTGGAAGATACTGTGGTAAGTTTCTTTCCTTGTTTAAATTGAATGCCTTGATTGATTGTTGAAAAGTTTTTCAATACGGTTAGGGTTTCATTTGACAGCTTCATTTACTTCTCCATTATTTAAAGAATACATTATATCATGTTCATATAGAAACATCAAGCAGCACATTGCGTGTGCCAAGTGATGTATACCAGATTCGGGATCGATTTGTTCCCCTTGTTTCCATGACCACACATGACGTTGTAGTGCATCGAAATACCTACGTTTGGCATCCGGTACTTTTTGCCAATTATCTCTTTCATACTTCTGAGCACCAAAAGTTAATACCTTAACAGTTTCTTCTAGTGCTAATGGTGGTAACAAACCATATTCTAATTTGCCACCATCAAATTTACGGCCAATGATTTGTTCGAGAGTGTCAAACCCAACATCTTCATAACCTGGATGATAAGGTGCTTCTGAAACCAATTTAACATTGTCATCAGTACCTTTATTACCCTTACTATCTTGCCATGCCATGTTACATTTCTCCGACAAAATTAGCAACAGCTGGCATATCTCCTTGGAAGTGATATGTACCAATGTGTGATGTTTTCATCCAAGGACAAAGGTGAATTTTTCCACCAATCTTACGCCACATCTGACAGAACATATAATCTTCTGATAGGTAGCGGTCAGAACCACCACCAGTAATTGAATCAGCAGTATCAATGACTGTATCAAAGTAAGCATGAATGTAACGAGAACCATCAAAGTGTGCCTGTCCTACATGGTCAGGTTTATAACGAATCATTGGGAATGCTTCTTTTAATTTTGTAAATACTTCACGCTTCATCATCATAAAGCCTGTACCAATTTCCATAACTTCTAAAGGTTCTGTAACAGAGAATTGTGCCGTGCCTTTAACTGGATTAAACACATAATCACCAGTAACTTTCTCAAGCATACCAGGATCAATATCTGGATTTTTTGTTACTGCTGTTTTAACAGACTTCCATTTAATTGCTTTCTTTGGATAAGGACCACCAGAAACTTCTTTGTCCATAGCCAAGAGTGCAATCACATCTTGCGGATTAAAGTGGATGTCCGAATCAATAAACAACATATGAGTGCAATCGGAACGATGGAGATATTCATCGACAAGATAATTTCTTGCTCGTGTAATTAGGGACTCATTAAATAGAAATGAGAATTTTACTTGTATGCCATACTGCATACAGAGGCCTTGTAAATCTAAACACGCTTTCATGTAAAGACCGTGGTTCATACCACCATACATAGGCGTTGCTACAAACAGACTTTTTGTTTGCAAATCTTCTTTTTTTATTGATATTTCCATTTGTGCTCCGATAATGATAAAAAGAGGGACCTAAGTCCCTCTACGAATTAAACTTCTTGGTGTGGTTGGTTGAAGCTATAACCGGCAGCCAAAGCAGCTTTGACAAGTGCCTTAGTTGGTTTACCCATACGATACAAATTGAACTTTGTACCATCATTGCGGGTTTGTGTGTTTGTGTAAATCACATGGCCTTCTTGACGTAACTCATCGATACGAGCTGAAACGTTTTGAATACCAAATTTAGCACGAGCTTGACTTGTGGTTAGACCATAGTCAGAATTCTTGCTTAAATAGTTTACGATTTTTTGTTTAGCAGATAATTTGCTCATTGTAATACTCCATAGTAAAGTTAATAATAAATCCTTGCCTTAAGCAAGTTCTCACATCATATCATTATGTATGTGATTTGTCAAGCGTTTATCGACCAACTTGTGGTAAATATTTCGCTTTGGTATCTTCCCATGACAGGTAAATCAAATCGTCATAGAAAAGAGTTTCATATGAAACATTGTTTTTCTTTTGTAATTGCCGAATTCTACCTTTGGCATACTTTGTTTTCCAAATAATAGATAATGCTTCTACGCTGGTATCAAATGACTTTACCAGTTTATCTTCTGTAATTTGTTTACAAAGATATTCATTGGTATTATTATAGAGTGGACTAAAATAGATACCACGTTGATGTTCCGTTCTTGTTAATTCTTTTGGTATACCAAGTTTTGGATATGCAAAATGTAATGAACGATTTTTATGGTCACGCTTAAGCGGAAGACCTTGTAGATTCTTGGCTTCCCACCACTCAAAATATTTCTTAGTGTGTTCTTCTTTTAACCACTCAAAAATCATTTTCTTGGTTGCTCTACTAGGTTCAAATGCCACAGAACCACTTGAGAAACCCATTTTATTCCAATGTTCTAATCCATCATACTGAGAAAGACCACCAGACTTAGTATTCCCATAAAGACTAGTAGTTGTAACTCCAACAAGGACATCTCCATATCTTTCCTTCCAATCTTTTTGAACTGTATCAGCCAAACAAAGTAAAGCAAGTAATTTACCACCCATGTAATTAAAGCCGAGTGGTTGTAATGGAACGATAGTGGAACCAATTGCGGTATGATTAATCATTCCTTGTTGCGTTTTAACATCTCTATCCCATCCAATTGCTTTATCTCTAGGAGTTAAGTCCAGAAAGTCTGATGAGATACATATTACACCCAAGTATTTATTGGTAATCTCATCTTCAATCGTATAGAATAAGTTACGACCAATATTGGAGTTGTTCTTCATTGTAGAAGAAAAAGTACGAATGGCATTCCATGTTTCTGCCAATTCACCATTATGTAATTTCATAACGGGTTTTAATTTTTCATAATCATCCGGCTCAGTTGGCATCCAGAAATTATTTTTAACTTGTTTAATAAGTTTCTCTTGTTCAGGATAAACCATGTGAGTTTCTTGGCCAAACAATGTAGATACTTCTTGAACAGGATATCTTTCTTTTACTTCACACCATTTTTGGTACAGAGTATATTCACGGACATCCATTTGAGAAGCATAAGTTAAATCTTCAGTAAGAACTTTTACCAGTTGTTCTTTATCAATGTGTTTGAATGTGGAAGGTGGATTCTTTTCAGACCAATCTTTCCATTGTTTATCTACATATTCAATTGGTGTTGCCATTAACGAATTCTCAATTTCTTTATCATTTTGTTTCTTTTACTCATACCAGATTGTAATGCCATTGGTTTTACTTTATCAGTATACACTATTCCATTTTGGTGGTCAAGCTCATGCAAAAAACATCGAGCAGATATACCACTATACTTTGCCGTTCTGGTAGCTCCATTGAAGTCTTGGTATTCTACCTCAATTGTTTCAGGTCTGGTAATTCTTAATCCTAAAAGTGGAAAAGATAAACAACCCTCAATCATGTGGCATTCACCAATTGTGGAAGTAATCTTGGGATTAAAAAATGCCACATATTCTTCACCATGTCCCATTACAAATACTCTGTGTTTTAGTCCACATTGATTGGCGGACAATCCATAACCTTTGTGTAGTTTACAGGTTTCTACCAATACTGTGGCTAATGCCATAGGATTAACTGGTGGATTTTTAAAATCAAACTCTGGCATTACCTCTTTTAAAATTGGATTATTTTCGCCAACTAAAGGTAATGTTTGTTGTTGTGGTGTGGGTTGTTTAACAACTTCTTCCGTGTTATATGTAAAGACTTCACTCATTTTGCCACCTGACTAAAATTATTCTTTTTCTCAAATTTAATGATTGACCTAAACTTATCAAACAGTTGGTCGCCTTTATGGGAGATAACAAAAATATTTGTATCAGAACCCATTTCATGAATCAACTTCAAAAACTCCTCTGTGCCTACACCATCTAAACTAGAATCAAATACTTCATCTAAAATTAATAGGTTGGTGTTGGTACTATTCTTTAACTTAGCAATCTGTCGCCATGTAAACAGTAGTGCCAAGTCAATACGCATCTTTTCACCTTCTGAAAAGTTAGCATAACCAAATTCATCACGGTGTCTACTCTTAATTGTTTCCTCAAAGTTTTCATTGATATTGAAGTTCACAAAGAAGTCCATTGCAGTCAAATACTTATTAATTAACTTATTCATAATAGGTAAGTATTGACGAATAATCTTGGTTTTAATACCAGTATCTTTTAATAAAGAACCGGCAAACTCATAGTATTGTTTTTCTGATGATAGTTCTTCTTGCTTCACAATCAGTTTGGCCAATTCTTCCCGTAACTCTTTAAGTTTGGCATTTTCTTCTTCTAGATTATCTTTACGATTGGCAAGTTCTTCAACTTCACTTTGAATCTTATTAATATATTTGTTAATGGCAGATATCGTAGAGTTGTGTTTAACAATCTCATTATTGTGGCCACCAATGTGTTTAATGATATCTTGTATTTGTTCTATTCTTTGGTTTGCTTGAGTAATCTGTGTAGAGATTTCCTCAAGGCCTTGCCGTTGAGTAGTGACTTTGGATTTTCTTTCTTCAACTTGCTCTCGCTTAAACTCTCCTTCGATGGTTTGTTTGCAGGTTGGGCAGTTGTCGTGTTCTTCATAGAAAGCAATATCCTTTTCATTCTTTTTAATGTTGGTTTCAATCTTCGATTCTAACTGTAACAGCTTCTTACTTTTCTTTTCCACAGAAAGTTTATCTTCTATCTTTTTCTGGAGAACATCAATATGTTTTTGAATTAAACTTATATCTCTTTGTAGAGTAAAAGTTTGGTCTATACTTGTGGCAATCTCTTTCTTTTTCTTTTCAATTTCCTCATCATTCCGATTCTTATGTTCCTCAATGCTTTGCTTTTGGAAATTAATTCTTTCGGATGTCAAGTCCATTTCATGTTTGGTTTTTGTGGTGGAATCTTTAATGATTGCCATCTTTTCTTTGACCACACCATTCATGGAAGAGAAAATTTGAATATCTAATAAGTCCTCAATGATTGCTCTTCGGTCAGCAGGAGTAAGTTGCATAAATGGAACAAACGATGCCGAACCTAATATAACCACTTGAGTAAAGGATTTAAAATTTAATTTGAGAATAAACTTCTCTAAATGTTCTTGGTAATCTTTTGCCTTGGCATCTTGGTCAACCAACTTATCATTACAATATACTTCAAATGTATTTGGTTTAATACCACGAATAACTTTGTATTGTTTTTTACCAATAGCAAATTCAATTTCAACAATGGCTGCTTGAGCATTGATAGAGTTTAATAACTGTGGTTTGTTAATCTTACGAAAGGGTTTACCAAAGAGTCCAAAACACAAGGCATCTAAAATGGTGGACTTACCCGCACCATTGTTACCAATAATTAGTGTATTGGGTGACCTCTGTAAATCAATCTCTGTAAAATTTTGTCCTGTTGATAAAAAGTTTTTCCAACGGACTTTTTGAAATATAATCATTTATTAAAGTGGTCTTTGATTGCTTCACATACCAGAACTTTACCATCATAAGATTTATCGAGTCCTGAATGGTCTAGTGTATATTTTCTAGCGGCATCCATACAGGTATTAATAATTAGTTCTGCAAAGTATTCAATTTCTTTATCGGTCACTTCACGATTATCATACGCAATGTGTAATCCAGACCTTTCAACCAACTCTTTAATTTTATTCTTCATGCTTGCTCCTGATTCAATGCCTCAATGTAAAGTTCTTTGAGAACCGATTTGAGTTTATCATTATTAATATGTTCTTCTTTAATACCATCCACAAACTTGTTAATGATTGAAATAGTATCTTCTGCTTGGTTAACTATATCATCATCCAGACCTTCTGTCAAGTCAATCATATCTTCGGCAATGGTAACATCAACTGGATTTACATCATATAAGTTACTCATGAACTTATCAAACAGATAGGGGTTAGTTTTGTTGAGTACCACTACCTTAACATATGTTCCGGTATACTTGCTTAAATCTTTACTGGTAATTTCGGTAATACTATTTTCTTTATCATCATAGGTAATACGATGAAACATTACGTTTGGGTTCTCGATAAATTCCAAATCAAGAGTATCAATATCAAACAAATGAAAGCCCCTCGGATCATTATAATCCTGCCAGGTGAGTTCGTAAGGATTACCAAGATAACGGATATTATCTTGATTTGAACGATGGTGATAGTGACCTGAAAAAACAATATCAAATTTTTTAAATATTCCACGATCCAATCCTTCATAGTTTGGTATACCACGATTCATGGCAAAGCCAGAAATTTCAAGATGTCCCATACAAATACTTGAATCGGTGTCGGATAACACAAACATACTATCATCATAATTTTCTGGACAAATCCAAGGTATCATACAAATAGGATATTTTTCATCATTCAACCAAATTGTGGTTGGTTTATCGATTACATTAATATTAGTATATTCTTTTAGTAGTAGGTCTACTGAATTAACATTGTTTGTATTCTTAAAATAAGTATCGTGGTTACCTGCCAGCATATGGACTTGAATGTTCCTTTTGGCCAACTCATCAAAGAACATTTCTTTGGCACGTTTTAAAGAATAAAAGTTTATATATTTGCGGCGATCAAAAGTGTCACCAAGGATGAGAACAGTATTAATACCAGCATTGTCAATAGTAGGAAAAAATGTATCCTTATAGAACTTCTCATAATAATCTAAAAAATGGATTGAATCATTACGAGCACCAAAGTGCTGGTCGGTAATAATTGCTACTTTAGTTTCGGTCTGGTTTTTTGTTGTCAACGTCATTATAATATTTAATTTCTAATACTGATTCAAGTGGTTGTTCGTTGGCAAACACGGTTGCCTCATGTAGTGTTTCAAATACTTTAAACCTTAAGCTTCCTCCACTCAAGGTATAATTAACTTTATACATTATATCATTCTCCTAAAAACTTTTCAAGGCCTTTTGGTTTGTTTACCTCTTTTTTAGCCTTCTTGGCGTCCTCATATGTTTCAATAAATTCGGCAATATTATCATAGAGTTCAAATTGTTTGGTGGTACCATCTTCAAATTCTAATAATTCCATTTCATCTAATATACCCATTTGTTCAGTAGCTTTATACTTCACATAAGTTTGTTTCTTTTCTTTTTGGATTCTTCGTAAAAAGGCATAGTAGATAATTTGAGTAAAATAGGCAAATGGATTCTTGGATTTGGTAGCATCAAAGTTACCAAAATACATTAAACAGTTTTCAATACCATCTGACATCATTTCATCACGATAGGTATAATTAATGAAGTTAGGTTTGTGTGACAAACCTTCAGCAATCTTCATAAAGCATTCTCCTATGTAATTAGGAATAGGAGGAGGTTCTGTTTTATTCTTCTTTGCCTCTTTACAACCATCTTGATAGTCAACTAGAGCCTGTAGAAAATCGGCATTGTTTATATAATGTTTTTGTTTAGTAGCCATGTTTACCACATAATGTTATTGACAAACGCTTGACAATAGTATAAAGTCGAGTATGTCCTTGGTTGAAAGTATTAATGGATTGTATCTCCATTATTCCTAAGTTCTTCAAATTCATTTATCATTTCCTGTATTTCATCATCATCTAAATCATCAATGGCGTTCTTTGCTGCCAACAATGTTTTAATCTTTTCCACAGTATTACAATAATATTCACAGAAATCTTCTGCTGGTTCTAATACGGCTATTATATCTTTATGTGTTAATTCAATTTCATTTTTTTTAATCAGTTGTACCGGTAACCAATGCCTCATAATTAATCCAGAGGAATTGTTACGAAAATCAATTTCAAAAGACATAGGCTCTTCCAGTTTGTAATTGCCATATTCATTGGTTGTTAATGTACCTACTAAATCTTCACCATTCTGTAATTTGACTATTCTAATATTATCCATTTTTTAGTCCTATCTTATAGATTTTGAATGGGAACTTCTCCTCATTATATATCTTTGTCCTATCCACAAAGTGTTTCAAAGTATAATTCATATGTTTTTTATATCTAAGATCATCAGATATATCATACAAAGTTGCTATTTCTTTGCCTTCATTCTGTCGTAAGCCTCGTCCAATACTTTGCAAAGTTCGAATGCTCGATTTTGTTGGCATTGCAAATATAATGTTATGCAGGTTCCTAATATTAATTCCAGTAGAAAAAGTCCCAAAACTAGCCACAATAATAGCATCTTGTTCTATCTCCATAATTTTTCTAATATCTTCACGGTCTGTTGTATCAACACCACCATGAATAAAGAAAACTTTTCTGTTGCCAATTTTCTCTGTATCCTTTATCATATCATACAGTATTTTGCCATGCTTGTCAACCATTTGATATAAAACAAGTGTATTTTTACCTAAGCTAACTGTAAGATTCTTAATGAATTTATTACGAATTTCATGTGATATTAGATACTGAATTTCTTCAGCATAAGTTTTATCTTTTACGAACAAACATTCTTCATCGGTATGTTTTAATACAAGACATTTAATTTCAAAGTTGGACAGCTGGTCTTTATCAATTAATTCTTTTGTGGTAATAACTTTTTTTATAGAACCGAATAAACCTTCTAATACTAGTTTATGAGTTTTAGTTCCATCTAATGTACCTGTAAGACCAATACGGTATTTGGCATTGACACAAGATGTAAGGATTGTGGTTAAAGACTGTGCTTTAAAGTTATGTGCCTCATCACCAATGACATAATCAAACTGTTCAAAATATTCTTTTGGCATTTTATACAAAGACTGCCAAGTGGATATTGTCAACGGTTTGTCGGTGTTTTTATCTTTGCCTTGATAGATACGGTGTATGTGTTCTTCCATACTACCATCATTATAATCACCAAAGTCTGAGAATAACTGTTCAACCAAAGAAGTGGTTGGAACAATAACAAGTCCTTTTAAATCTTGGTATTGCCAAAGTTGCCTGAAGATGAGGTAGATGATGAGTGATTTACCTGAAGCTGTTGGAGATAAAAGTAACGCTCGGCGCTTCTGCATTGCATGAACAAAGGCATTAATCTGGTGTTCTCTAACCTCAATTGGTTCACCACGAGCATGTGGGTTAATTTGTTCGATAAACTTCTTTGCATGATATACTGAGTACTCATCTTCCGTATCCAAATTGTTTTCATATTCACATGTGTAATCCCGTGATTCACAGAACTCTCTAACATAATCCAACAAACCAAGATACAATTGGCTTGTTTGTAGATTATATAATCTTATCTTTCCATCCCAAATTCTATTACGATAAGCAGGAACAAACTGGTAGCCAGGAACAAAGAATGTGAAAAACTCCGACAACTCTTGTGCTATGTGTTTTTCACAAGTTATCTTGGCATACACTTCATTTTTTTTGGAGATTACTATATCATTGACCGCCAATAAATCTCTCCCATGATATAAATTCTCTTAATTGCCATGTTCTTTGTTTCAGTTCATTTAAAATGGATTCAAGTACAGATACCGTTTCTTCATGGTATACTTTCTTCTCTAACATTTTAATCATGTCATCATCACCTTCTAAGTAGGCATTGATATCCGATTTTAATACGAATTGAAATGGTGTCCATCCACGAGCATCAAGTTCTTCTTGGTCCATACGACCAGAATAATACTCAATTTTTACCTTGCGCATACGCTGATAATCAAAGTGTGCTTTTTTGGAAGCAATCTTATGTTTGGTAAGAATGGAGAGATATTTGTTGTGTAGTTTAGGAATCTTTAACATCTCCTTACCGGGTTCGGTTTGGTCAATGTCGGTATCTGATTCCCAATACTTTAATATTTGTTCTAAATTTTCCATAATATATTCAAAAAAGGTTTATAAAACCATAGGATACTACATTATTAGTTTACTTGTCAAGCTATAATGCTTCAAATAAGTGGTAATCAAAAATAAAGCTGGCACTAGCATATACAATGTCATCGGCCGTCATTTTGGTATCAAACTGAATGTCTGATAGGGAGATAGGGAAAGCATTTACAAACTTTACCCTAAGTGTTGGATTGTTTAAATTGTTTAATACAGTCAATGTGGCATCACCATAATTCTTTAATCCGCCAGACCTGTATTGGTTCTGTACATCAGTTAACCTTTTTCTTTCAGAAAAACTCTCTGGTGCTGCGATGGAACGGAACCAATCATGGAGTTGGCGCCAACTGTCCAGCTTCTCATCAACCGCAAAATCAATGTTTAACTGGTTGTAAGAAAGCTTATTACCAGGTGCATATATGTCTGCACTTGGTGTAGAGATTGGAGCCTGTCCTATACTTACCCCTGGTATGTTTACCGCTTGGCAGAAGTATTGAACAGAACCAATCCTATCAAAAGTCAACAGGTATTTTGTTGGTTGTAGATAGTTGGTGTTTTGAGGAATTCTGGTGATTGCTGTCATACTAGTATTTAGGTTACTTCTGGATCATCCAACAACCTTCATTAACATGGTGGTCTGGATCATCTCTTAAAGAAATAATGGAATCTTTATCAATACCCATTTTTTCACAGAATTGGTAGATTCCGTTTCTTACGGTGTTTACTCCACGGTCATCTGTGAACCAATCGTGACCAGAGAAAATACCACCTTTTTTAACTTTAGGCCAGTAGTTCATACAATCTTGGTATACGGACTTGTGTGAATGATTTGCATCAATAAAAATCCAATCCAATGATTCATTCTCAATAAATTGATGACCTTCATCTGAAGATTTTTTAATTAAAACCACTTTATCTGTATTTTTATTATCAGGACTATTCAACTTATCTAAAAATGTTTCACCAACACCTTTCATCATTCCACCATCCATATGACCCCAAGGACAATCATCTGAATAATCTTTGTATTCGTCCCATTGGTCAACGGCATAATATTTGGTAATCTTTGGAACTTTTTCCATCATGTGAAACATATTTGTACCAAAAGCAACACCGACTTCTGCGGCAACAATATCACGGTCAAGAGCATTTAAGATTTTAATAAAACCAGAAGAACTTTCTCTTTCAAAAATATCTGAACTGGCTAACCATTCGGCATATGGCTTAAAATAATATGGATCAGTAAACATAATAACTTCCTTTTCAAAATAATAAAAAATACTATTACTATTTATATGACAAAAAAAAGACCACCCGAAGGTGGTCTTTGAAATATCACTCTGAGGTGATTTTTTTTATTACTATTACATGAGGTTCTTAACACCAAACAAACGATAGTAAACGTTGGTACGAGCCAACAATTTGCCATTATCTGCACCAGGAATATTAGCGCCTTGTGCGAATGGGTTAGCAACCATTCCATAACGTGTCTTAAAGCCAATCTTAGGTTGGAATGTGTACTGGTCAACAGCACGAACCATTTGGAGAGGAACGTATGGGCAATAGAACAAACCAGCGTCATACGGACTTGTACCTTTGTAACCAATTGTAACCAACTCTTGGTTACTTGTGTAGCCACCAAAGTATGGGTCAATGTATACCTTGATACGACCATGTAACATACCAGCAAATGTATTGCCTGTATCGTCAACTTGGAGGTCAGCTTGAAGAGCAGGAGTATACTGAAGTACACCAGCCATAGCCATTGCAGATGCTACGTCTGAAGATACAATCAATACGTTACCTTTTCCACGGCGAGTCTGCTTAGCAATTACGTTAGCATCACGCTCGATTTGGAAAATCAAACCTTTGAAACGCTCAACTGACCAACGACCGTTAGAGTCTGTATCTAAGTCAAAATAACCAGCGGTAGTTGTACCATACTGAGCACCAGGAACGGCACAGGTGTAGATTGTACGAATAACTTCACGGTTGATTTCAGCCAAGATTTCTGTAGACAGAATGTTTGACAATTCTGTTTCAGCGTCAAGACCATGGATTGCTTTCAAATCTTGAGCAAGTTCTAAACTGTATTCAGCTTTCAAAGCACGGCTTTGAGCAGTTACAGTAACTTTCTCAATAGAGAAGGCCATTTGTTGGAACACACGGCTGTCATCATTAATACCTAAAAATTCAGCGTTAGCTGTAGGCATTCCGATACCAGAGGTAGTTGTATTACCTGTTGGGTTTTGGAATTGATTAGCGATGTCAGTTGCACGGGTACCTTTGAAACCATATGGGTTATTCTCAGAGAATGTACCAGAGAATGCTGTGTTGGCTTCGTTGAAGAATGCCTCAGAACCATTTTGGTCTGTGTAACGAGCACGCATTGCAAAAATCAAACCTGTAGGACCTGTCATTGGCTGAACACCAGCAACGTCATAAGCGATTAGATTAGGCAAAGCACGGCGTACCAAAGAGATCAAAATTGGATCAAAGTTTTGAACACCAGAACCAGTAACGTTGGTTGCACCAGCGCTATAAGTTGTTTCGTTCAAAGCTTGACGGTCTTGAGCCATAGCTTGTTGTTGGTTCTCCAAAACAAGAGCTGTAACTGAGCGCTTGTATGGGTCTGTGATGGCTTCTAATTCTGGATGCTCCAGAACTGGCTGCCATTTTTTTTGTAGTTCTTCTGTCAAATACATTTTATTATCCTTTTGTATGTATTAAAGCTAATTACTTAGCCAGAGTTTGTGAAATTGCTTTTGTGTAAACTTCCATTGAAGGATCAGCGTAAACTTGTTTCTTTTCTTCTTCAACTAGAACTTCATCAAGAGCTGAATTGTCTGCAACTACGACATCTGCTTTAAAATATGATTCTTTTAAAACATCAACCTTAGCTACAAATTCTTCCTCAGTAGTGAATTCCACACCCTCTGCGAGCGATTTTAATTTTTCTACTTGAGTTTGAGTCAGGCCTTCACACGCTGTGTAGATAGCCTCAATTTTTTTCTGTTCGTTCAAAGACTTTGTGAGTTCAATGCCACGAGCAATTTGTTCGTTCAAAGCATCTTCTAGTTCTTCCACTTTAGAAGTAAGTTCTTCTACAACTTGAACTTTTTCTTCAGGGATATCGATGTAATGCTCTTCAAACAAACCTTTAAGTCCTGTAATAAAGTCTTCCACAATTTCAGCACGGAGACCTTTTTCGATTGCCAGAGCGTTTTCTTTCATCCACTCCTCAACCATGTAGTTTAGATAGTCATCAACCTTAGCAGCCAAATCTTCTTTAATTTCTTCTACAGCAGTTTCAAACTGTTCTTGTAGAGCAACTTCGGCTTCAGCAATAACTTCTTCAGCACGAGCAATAACGGCAGCTTCAAAAATTGTAGAAGCTTTGGTTACAAATTCTTCGGATAGGTTTTCGCCACCTAAAAGAGCATCTAAATCTTCTTTCATTTTTTCTTTCTTAAGCATTTTCTTAATCATTGCTTTGTCTTGAACAACATCTTCGTGGCCTTCTTCTTTTTCTTCCTCAACTAAGTCGCCTTCTACTTCAGCTTCTTCGCCATAAGATTGGAATGTGGCACCTTTGTTTGCTTGCATAGTTTGTTTTGGCTTTGTACCAGGTTTACGGTCACGAATAGTTTCGTAAGAATCTTCACCACCTTGAACATCAGGCTGGTCACCATTCTTATCGTTTTGTGGTTGTGATGCCAATTTTTTCATTGGCTCAGAACCTACTGGAGGTGTAGCACCTGGAGCCGTTGCTGTTGGTGCGCCTTTTGTGTAATCAGGTAATTCATCTTTTGTAGAGTTTGGTGAATCACCAATCTTACCAGCGTCTTTCATGCCGTAACCAACAGAAGTTGGTAACTTGGATGGACCATTTTGGCCAGAGCGCTTAGATGAAATGTTTGAATCAAACGTTTCTTTGGAACCTTCACCAACTAGAACTTGCTTAGCGGCTTCGGACAGATTAAATTTTGCCATTTTAAAAATCTCCTTGATTTATATTGGATATTTATATTTAAAGTTTTTTCATGAAGTTTTCAAAAATGTGCAGACTTACTTCTTCAATCTCACGGCGTGAAGCCTGACGAATCTGTTGAATCGCCTGAGATTGGTCTTGTTCTGTCCATACACCATTGACTAACATCCATTCTTTACCTTCCATGATACCTTGTACAAACGCACCAGGTGCAGAAGGATCTGCTACAATATCTGCCGCTGTGGCTAGATAGAAATCGGGCTGAACAACATTAACACCGTTAACGTTTTTCAATGAGCCCATACCTCTTGATGACACACCTAATTGAGCGCCACCTTCGATAAGGCTTCTGGCAATCAATCCCATTGGTGTATCTAAAATCTTTGCTTTACCAACCCATACATTACCATCTTCTTTTAGAGAAGTAATCATATGTGATACACGATCCAAATTAATGGATGGTGTTTCTGGATGGCCTAATTCACCAAAAGCACGATGCTTATTGATGTATTCTTCTGTGTAACGGTCTACTTCTTTTCTAAGAGT
>Ga0209500_10000174_pt1 | contig 58331 bp, 75 predicted proteins | sample S_140212_EF_Meta_FD_187323 | JGI IMG/M metagenome (GOLD analysis project Ga0209500, IMG submission 187323) | Freshwater microbial communities from Lake Simoncouche, Canada to study carbon cycling - S_140212_EF_MetaG (SPAdes) (version 2) | ecosystem: Environmental > Aquatic > Freshwater > Lake ... | reverse complement strand
TCCACGCTGGTGATGTCTTTGCGTGTGGCACTTGGGCCCAACAGCATGGTTGCAATCTCATCTGGATCTTTGGTCAACAGCTTGTCTGTGGTCCTGCTGATCAATCCCACTGTGGGGCTCCATTTGAGTCCATGATGCTTGGCCACACTGGACAGCACGATGTGCTTGTGGCTGTCTTTGAACTTGCTGTTAGGATCAGCTCGCATGCTGAACTTGCTTAACTGTACATCTGGTAAGAACATGAAGTCTGTTTGCACAAAGCCTTGATTGGGATCGCCAGCGATAGGAGTACGGAAATGCACACTAACGCCTGACTTCTTTACATAGTTCTTTGGGTCACCGCCGTGTCCTTTGACCCAGGCACTGAGCTTTGCTACCAGTTCGTCTTTGGTTACTGTGTTGGCATCCATGCTGAGATCAATGTCACCACTGATGGCTTTCTGTCCTGTACTGCCCAACCACTCGTCTGTAAGGTCTTCACCTACTACTCCACTGAGGAAGTGTATGGTTGGTGCTACATCTGCTTGTTTAACGTCCACAGTGGCCAGTTCATTTTTGAACACATTGCCACCTTCCATTACGATTTGTGCGAATCTCATGTTGTTTCCTTAGTGGTGTTGGCTTGATCATTGATCAGCATGAATCTGCCCCCGGTAATGCTTTATTTACCGTTTCTAGAGTTATCGATTGTTTACGCATGTCAATAAATACCAAGAGAAAGATAACATGAAAAAATATCACGCTGTTATATTTGCAGGACTTGTTAGCAGAGCATACAATCGATATCGCGGCGCCCGCGGTCACGCGGCCTATCGCTTGCGTAGTGCTGCCGCAGAACGAGGATACAATACACGTGTTCTAGACTTTGCTTGGAGCCTTAGTGTTGATCGTGCCATGCAGGTCCTGGAAAAGTTTGTAACTACTGACACAAAGTTAATTGGCGTCAGTGCAACATTTTGGCAACCTTGGCATTGGGGGCAATTGCCTGCTATACTGAGTGAAGAATTCTTTGATCGTGTACACACACGTTGGCCACACGCGAAACTGGTACTAGGCGGCCCGGGGTCAGGTATGGTGCAAACACAACACCTGTTTGATTATCATGTCAAAGGCTACAGTGATAGAATTTGGCCAGATTTGCTAGCACACGTGAATGGCAAACCAACATTTGGATTAAAGTTTGAGCGTTTGGTAGAAAACGGTACACAGATAGTTTCATGTCCTCCAGGCTCTGCAGGTGATACAATGGATCGGCTAAACACAAGATTTTTACCTGAAGACCACATAGAGCCGTGGGAGCCGTTACCTATAGAAATATCCCGTGGTTGCATTTTCAAATGCGCATTTTGTAGTTTTCAGCTGAACGGTAAAACTAAAAATGACTATGTACGTCCCGCAGATTTGTTACTGGAAGAACTGCGCTACAATCACGAACACTTTGGCACAACCAGCTACATGTTCTTAGATGATACATACAATGACAGTCTTTACAAACTGGAAGAAGTTGGTAATGCCATCAAGCGTCTTGATTTTGATATCTCATTCTCTACATTCTTACGGCCAGAACTCATGGTCAAGTGGCCCGAGCAGATTGACATGATGGTTGAATCAGGACTCGAAGGTGGCACAGTTGGGTTAGAAAGCCTGGAGCCTACTAGTCGTAGCCGTGTGAAGAAAAGCTCTTGGGTGGAACCTGTGCTAGACGCTTGCCGCCGTATCAATAAAACATCCGGTATACATGCTAGTTTGATTGCAGGACTACCTGGAGACACACGTGCTACCTTGGAACGAGACATGGCATACATGGACAATCAAGACGTGTTCAAAAGCTGGATCTGGGTGCCACTAAACATACACAATGTTGAAAACAGTGATGCTGCCAGTGATATGGATAACAATCCAGAAAGCTATGGTTACACAGTTCTACCCGGTGGCCAACGAAACAACATTATTAACTGGGCTATCAATGACATTGATTTTGATTATGTCAGTAAAATTGCACAGGTCAATAATCGTGCCACAGCAGAAAATAAATTGGTAGCAGGGTGGGATGTCAGTGGTGCAAGAGCTTTGGGATTTACCAAAGCTGAAATTGACACAATGACATGGGGATATCTGGATTCACATGCACTGGAACGTGCTCGCAATATTGCTGGTAAATATTACAGCAAGATCATCAGTGAGTAGTTAAGCCAACTTGGCATTAGGAAGATATTATCATGAAAGAATGGCCAGTACAACGCAGACTAGAGCTGAGTGACAAATATCAGACTATAGCATACACGCCACTTGACATTCCAGCGATCGGCCCAGACCACTGGCCAACTTTTTTATCAATTTGGAATGAGAGAAAAGACAGATACTACAAGCAACGTCCAGATGTACGGGCAAGACATAAAAATGGAAATATGTCAGCGGAGGGGGAATGGCTGGGATTAGAAATGTGGGAAGACCCAAATCCAGATAGCAGGGTATGGTCGTGCCCTTATGTTCCAGAAATTAAAGAAACCAATCCTACAATGGTAAACATGATAGAAGAATTACTACCTTTTGAGGTTATTTGGTCTGTGAAATTCATGCGTAGCACAGACACAGTTGGTATACATCAAGAAGGAAAAATGACAAATACCATGCATCCTAGAGAGTTCAGAATCATGTTGTTTGACGAGAATCCAATTCCAACATTTTATCTGACGCCTATTAAAAATAGGATAACTGCTGATCAATACATAGACATACAAGAAGCTAAAAGCACAGGGCAGAAGTTGTACATGCGCCCACCTAAAGAAAACAATTCTTTTGTTTTCAACAACGAAACATGCTATCATGGAAGTGATTACAACCCTGCATATAGCAAAGTTATAATATCATTCAGAGGCTATCTTGACCTGGATCGATATGACGACCTTATGTCACGTAGCATCAAGAAGTTTGCTGATCAGGTAATACGTGTGGCACCAATCCAGTATTAGAACTTTCCCATTCCAACAACATGGTATGATCTTCTTGCTCCGTCATAGTAACGCTTTCAATGTCGTCAGGCATTGCTAAACCAACTTGCGATTCTATATAAGCACGTAATGCGTTATACGCTTCTTGTTCGCTGAGTACGACACTGATCTTTATCTTCTTCATTTAGCCTTGGTCTTGGCGGCCAAATCCTTGTAACCTTGTGCAGTAGGATGTATGCCGTCTTTGCTGATCAGCTTCTTGTCTGGACGAGGTATCACGGTGTCATTGAACTGCTTGGCAACTTCTTGCACTGCCTTCACAGCATCTGGCTTCTTTTCTTCGCTAGGCAACAACCAAAACACATGATCAGCCTTGACCTTCTGACGTAGTTTGAGCACATGCTCTCGGGTGTTTACTTTGAAATCGTTTGCACCTAGACTGATAACCACTGTTTTGGCAGGTGTGTCTGCCTTGGCACCAAACTTCTTCATGAAGTTTGGACTGCTGATACCACTTTGCACGTAGGCTGAACACTCCTTGCGCTGTTGCGCAACACCTACTGCAATACTATCTCCCATGATGATACATTCTAACATTATGCTTCCCCTTTAATTGGCCTGCCCGGAGAGATTCGAACTCCCGACCCACGGAGTAGAAATCCGTTGCTCTATCCAGCTGAGCTACGGGCAGATAGTGTATTTACACCAGCTCTAAAATGCATCAAAGTAGTTGGGTGTTTTTTCTTTGATACGTGTCAGCAACAGCTTATGACCTTGCACGTTCATGAACACAAAGCGTCCATTGGGTGCATCGACCTGTTGCAAATCATTCTGCTGGAATCTTGCTCGCGTCCAGTCAGCTTCATCGTTGTCAGGCTCAGGATCGTAATCCACATTGATTGCCTGTTGCAATGGATTACCGCGCCACTCTGGACCATCAAAGTTCTTTTCTTCCAGTTCCTGTTCACCCACAAACAGACGCATGTTGAACTTGTGATTTTCTTCAAACTCCGGCTTGGCATTCAGCATACGCAATGCTTCCTGCGGCGTTTCGTTGTAGCGATTCATTTCCTCGACCACGGCCTTGAGCATGTCAAAGTTGAACTCTCCGAACAAGCTGGAAATCTGGCACACTCTTTCCACATGTGACTGGTCGTTGAGATTGTCTTCGCAGTATTCCTTGATAAACTCGTAGCTGAGTCCTTTGAAGTCCAGCATGTAGAACAAGCGACCCGGACGGTTACGCATGTGTTGGTTCACACGCCACTTGTCGTTGCAGGTCAGTATGAACAACTTCTTGCTGGGGAACACACCGTCCAGCAGGGTAAGGATGCTTTCCTGGTCGTCCTGATCGTAGACCTTTTCAAACTCGTCAAACAACACGATGATGGGCTGTTCAATGTCCTGCATGAACTTGTTGAACACATCGCCTTTCCACGGCGCATTGATAACGATGGTAGGGATTGCCTGCTTGACTGCTTCAATGGAAAGGTTCTTGGCCAGCAAGCTCTTACCCGAGCCCTTCTCTCCTGCAAGCATGACACCGGTGCTGGCATCTCGACTCATGAACGTGTTCAAGATACGATCGGTATGGCGAATGGTGTCGCCATAGAGCTTGGCAGGGCGAGTGAAACTGTCAATCTGCTCCAAGAACAGATTGCCAAAAGGATCTGCCTTGATGATGTAGTTGCCAGCAGGCAGCTTATCGTGCAGGTCCATGGCAGCGGCAGAGCTCACACGGAAGGTATTTCCAGACTTCAGAAAGTACGACATAGTTTTCAACCTTGAAAGGATTACAGTTTGTTCTCTAGAACGTATACAAAGACATCTTCACTGGGCACCACTACCATGTCAGCGCCATACTTGAGATATCCCTTACTTGCAAGTTTGGTATTAACAGGATGTACCCGAATCATCTTGGTGGTGAACTTGGTTACTTTGCAGATACTAAGTTCACCACCATATGTCGGTACAGCGACACAATCACCTATCTGCAGACTTCGTCCCAGTAGGTCTTTGTGCTCGGGTACATCCTTCACTTGGCTTACTCTGTGCCCTTTGCAAGAGCCTTAAGCATCTTGGCAATGTTGCGCAGATCTTCATCGCTCAGGACACTTGCCTCACGTTCAGCTTGTGACTGCACTGCCTTGGCAAAAGCTTCATCAGCCTTTTCCTTGTCAATCTCGTCAATCACTTCGTAGCGGCAAGCACGGCCCTTGGTATCGTTGTAGTCAGCTGGAATGCTAACGACATCGCGCGGATTGATCTTGACGATGATCACACGCTCGCCACCAAAGTGGTTGAGATACTCACGTGAGCAAAAGTGCAGACCAGTTGAGCAAGTACGATCCTTGTCATCATCCACTCGGTTACGTTCCATCTCAACAGTCTGGCCAACGGAGTTATCCATGGTACCAGTGTAGCAGTCCTTGTAGTCCTGCTTGACTTTCTTGTAAGCCAGGAAGTGACCATCAGGAGTGATAGGCAGGTTGCCCTTTTCCAGGAAGCCGTACAGTTCGGTAACAGCCCTCTTGCTGGGATTCTGCATGAGGTTCTCCATAAAAGCAATCATGGGCTCAATTGGAAAGCCATCTTGATACATCTCAATCAGTCGAGCTGCCAGCGTGGTGTGCAGTTCCTCGCCCTTCCAGAACAGCGTATTGCCCTGGATGGAAACATTACCTGCGCCATAGTTGAGCACCACCTGCTTGGGCTCAATGATGTCCTTGACTGCGTCCCAGTTGCCAGCCTTGATGGCTTCCTTGATCCGCTCGTAGCCAATGTGGCTGGTGGTGATCGTGTGCGGCTTGTTGTCAATCACGACAACGATGTTCTTGCCTTGGATGATGTATGGATAAGTCATTTTCAGTTCCTTAGTTTTGGTTGTCGATCAGGTTAACATACTGTGCAATAGCCGCCTTGTCATTGCGGTACCCACTCAGGCAACGCAACAACGGATAGCGATCCATCACGCTCTCACACTCTTTCTGGATACTGTCCAGATGGTCAGTGACCTTGGCAGGTTTGGCATAAGTCCGTAACAGACGTTCCAGCGCCGCCGGGTCAAAATTCTTGTCCTTGCTAACACCAACCATCTTCTCGTTCAGCTTACGGGCCGGACTGTCAGTACCAAGCTGGCTAGCAATATCACGAGTATACTTGAATACCTCGTGGCTGTCAACTAGCGACAGCGACATTTTTGCCAACTCAGCGTCCGTAATCTGTGCAAGACGATCGGCCAAGAACACTTCCAAGTTGATCCAATTTGAGTTTGAATTCACGCTTTCGATGTGGTTCTTACGCACACCGTAGACAGTGACGCCCACAATCTCCTTGATACCAGACTTGATCATGTACGTGCGCAACGACTCTGGCTCCACTTTGGAATCAGCTGTGAAGTTACTCAGTGGCAGGTAGTAGTAGGTGTCAGTGTCGTTGAACGCAACACCAGCATCTTCCCACACTACCTTGCTACGATAACGATCTTCACGAACAGTCAGACGCATCACGCCAACCTTGTTCATGTTAGAACGTTCAACAACCTTCTTCTCCAGCGAGCTTGCATCAACCACAGTAGGTGGATTTTTGATTTCAGCAAGGAAGCCAGCAAAGTCAACTGGACGGGTCTTGTCTGACGCATCCATCACATACACCACACGTTCCGTCTTACGGTCTTGCGTAAAGTGGAACTTGGCACGTTCTGTGGCACCTGACTTGGTGTCGTTGCGAACGAACACGGAGTTACGACGTGGAATGAACTGCCACATGTTCTTGGTAACACCACCAGTATACTCGTGCTCGGCTTTGATAGCACGTGTCTTGGCCGCGGCGTAACTGGCTTGAGTAGTAAAGCCACGAATCACCATGTTGTACTTGGTACGCAGGTCTTCTTCTGACACCTTCATCAGGCGCAGGAAAGAATAACGATTAGTGGTATCAACCATGGCAAACTTGGTATCGGTTGCATACTTGTTCACAGCCGCACCCCACAGATCATCACGCTGATTTTCTGCAAGATATAATGCACGTTCCCAATCGTTGCTGATGGCATTGGCACGATCAGCCACATGCGTAGCCAACTGGGCGTTCAGCTGTTCCAGCTTGGATCGGATGCTGGCAATGGTAGTTGGAATGTAGCTCAGGCCTTCGCGTGATGCCTGGAAGTCCAGCTCACCAATCGCAAAGTGCATCTCAAGTCCACAGTTGAGCAGACGTGCCAGCTCACCCAGGTTGGTCTCAGCATTGGGCACTTCGATGGGATAGGCAATATTGCCCATCACAGCTCGCGAGCGACGCTGATCATTTGTCTGGTGTACACCAGGAATGATGTCACGCTCTTTGTAGCCCAGCTCGCTGAAGGTGAAATTGCTTACACCAGTCACTGTGGGCTTGAGCTTGAAGTACAAGAACACGCCGCGAGCTTCTTGCTGGAACTTGTCAAAGTCATATCGATCAGCCACGCTGAACTTGACTTCAACACCATTTGCTTCGTCGGTGTTGATGGTTTCCATCAGCGCAACACTAGGCACACCCTGCTCGTTGATGAACGCAGAGTAGATGTTCTTGACGCCTGCTTGGATGGCAGTAACAGTGAAATTATCCGTGTAGCTGAACGGGCTCTTGCTACCCAGACCCAGCGCACCAATGAACGCATTGCTGTCAGTCTTGGTGCTTTCAAAATACGTGGTGTAGATGTTGGACACCTGGTCGTGATTCAGGCCTGTGCCAAAGTCGCGGATGGCGAACCAAGGCTCAAATGTGCTGGGCAGATGCGCTTCAAAGGGCACTTCTGCCTTGCCAGCCGCAACATGTGAGTCCACAGCATTGCAACTCAGCTCGCGGATGATTGCACGGATCTTGTTGGCATACAGACCCGAACTCAGGATGTTGAACGCCTTGGCGCTGTTACGGATCCGGAACTCACCAATCTCGCCCACGTTGGACAAGACAGCTGGGTTCTCCTGCGTTTGATTCAAAATCATGGATGCTCCTAAGTGTGTCAGTGTAAGTGTATTATAAGCGGTTTTGGGCCAACGGTCAACCGTTATTTTAGCCCCATGCCAAACCAAAATGCTTGGCGCAAACTGGGCCATAGCCAACCTTCAGGCTACGCTCGTCTGTCAAGCCCTGCTTGCAGAAACTGCAACCACCTGTCAGGCGACCATACTTGCCAGCGGTACCAGCAGGATCGCATGCAAAGTCCTGTACCAAGGACATCACGCTAGCACCAGCGGAACGAGTAGCATAAAACGAGCCGTCCGTATCAATGCGACCAAAGAACTTGTTCTCACCAAACGGCTTGCCGTCCGTGATCATGATCTGGCCCGCATACTTGCTAGCGGCACCTGCACGACTGAACACAACGGGCGTGCCGTCAGTGTCTTGCAGTTTGACCTTGACCCGCTTGAGCTTCTGTGCGGCTTTGTCAAACAAGTCCTGGATGGGCTGGAAGCTCACAGTGGCCGCCGCAGTAGGAGCAGGCTTAGGAGCAGTAGCACGTTGGATCAGCGTTTCGACCCAATGCATCTGCTTGTCGCTCAAGTTACCCCAACGGGCGAAATTGCCAACCAAGCTGGACGCAAACGAAGCGTCGCTCTTGGTGAGCTTCTCAACAACAGACTTGAGTGCTTCTACCTGCACTTGCTGAACGGTGTTAACTGGGCGCATCGCATTCTCCTGTTTGCTTACCATACTCATATTATGCTACAAAACGGGCGGGCTGTCAACCGGTAAATGCCACATATTCCTCATAAGACAGGAAAATATCTGTCTGCGGGTTGTAATATTTGCCTTCTTTGTTGCAATAATACAACACCTGGTTGCCGTCGTAGAAGAACGGACCTTCAAGTCCGGCGAGGTCCTCAAACTGGGCACGAAATTCTGGAGTGACGTTAATGATCCGGTATCCCATCGTGTGCTCCTGTTTGCTTACCATACTCGTATTATGCAACAAAACGGGCCCGCTGTCAACCACTTTTTTCCAGAAATTTTAGGGTGTTGCACATTTACAACACCGCTAAGTGCTTGATTTTGCTAGGAAAAATTCTCTAATGAAATCAATGACTTAGCGTTTCGCGCACTTTTCGTGCTACAACCTGGTGTAGCCCTGGGTTGACCTTGAGCGCATGCGGTAGCAAGCGGTGCCGGATGTAATTGCGCATGAAGCGCAGGTCCATGTTGCTGGGATCGTCAATCCACAGCATCTCCTTGCGCTCGGCCCACTTTTGGATATCAGCCCTGCGCACCAGCATGAAGGGACGGATCACATTGTTCCGCTGGTATGGGATCACATGTGGTGTTCCGTGACAGCTGGTCCACAGCCATGTTTCCACATTGTCGTCTAGATTGTGTCCTGTGATCACAGGTGCGTCAAAAGTGTCCAGGAAGGCATATCGCTCGTTCCTCCAGTGTTCCTCTTGGCTGATCCTGGACGGAACTTGTGTTTCCGTGATGCGACCAATTTTCAGCGGCAAGCGCCAATGGTCAGCCAGTCGAGTGACCAACGCTTCGGCATCTGTGCTGTAGTTGGTACCGTGGTTGAAATAGGCCAGTCCGATCTCTCTGCTGGGTACTTGTCGCAAGAAGTCTGCGGCAAACACCGAATCGATTCCGCCAGAACAAGCCACCCATACGGGTCCTTTGGGAATACTCCCCAACAGGTCAAACGTCATTGCTTCAACTCTCTTTTGAATAGTGTATCATCGCCCAAATACCTGCACCCATTGCAATAAACTTGGCTATTGGCATTAACCCTGCCATTGCCAATGCTATGGCAAAGATAGCAAAATAGGTGATTGCACAAACGGCCAGTCCAATGAAAACGGATTTTATGAAGCCCATGTTAGTCTTTCAAAAAGTGGTATTACATTGCATAGTGTAGCACAACCCTGGGTCAAATGTCAACATTCTAGTGTCAGTTTATTCCACCCAGATTTTGCCTAAATACTAGGTACAGAATGGAGGCACAAAATGGGTGAGTTTTTCAAGTTGGTTGCAGAATTAGGTTTTCCAATGGCGGCAGCTATTGCTGGCGGATACTTTGTTTTCCTGACGCTAAAGTTCATCCTTGCTGGTGTCACTTCTAGTGTGAACGGAATCAAAGGAATCATCATGGCGCTGGATAATCGTGTCAAGACCATGAATCACGACGTGGTTCGCATTGACACATTGGTAAGTAGTGCCCTGGGTCTTAAACCCGACCTTGACCGTATTGCTCGTGCTGATGGTAAAAATGACGCACGTAGAGACTAAGAAAGTGCTTGATGAAAAAGTTTTTTGTATGGTTACAACGGGACGAAGGATGGAAAAGTATCCTGGCCTTGGTCTATGCTGTCATATGCATATTTGATTTTATAGTGGCTCCTGTGATGTGGAATCTGAACAGGCGAGAAGCATTAGAAATGGCAAACATCATTGCACATGATCCCAGCACCAATGCAGAGATTGCTGTGCAGATGTTGACATCACTATTTCGTACACACATACCCTACACGCTACAAGGCGCAGGAATGTTTCACTTGGCATTTGGTGCGCTACTGACTGGTAGTGCTATATCGAAATTTAGAGAAAAATTATAACAAGGAGAATTCACATGGCAGAAGAAACAAAAGAAAGCGCCAAGGGCGCATTTATAGAGAAACTACTGTTTGCACTATTACCACTGTTGATCGGTTCAACAGGTTATTTGATTTCAGCATTGGGCGCATTACAGCATGATGTGACCATACTGAATCAAAAAGTAAGCCTAGTCGTGACGACAGATAACAAGCAGGCCACCAACTCTGGTGCAGAGCTTGCTCGAGAGAAGCTACGCCAAGATCTTGAAAAAGAAAATACAGTTGAATCGCGATCAGATTCATGTCAATCGCATGCACATTCTATCTTGGAAGAAAAGCTGAAGGCTGAGAATAAAATTAAAAATGAAAAGATGGGCAAATAACAATGCTATACATAGACTATCGTTGGGATCTGGAACCAAACAGAATACTGTTTGATTCTGAACTAGACATTGACAAGCTGGGATGGAAAGGTGGCGACATCTTTCGTGTGACCAATGTCAATGGTCAGGCCATGTTGGTCAAGGTAGAGCCTCTCGAAGGATTTGTAAGAGAGGGCGGTCAATGGTTGAAAGGAAAACAATCATGAGTCAACTATGGACCGATCGAGATCTAACTGTGGGTGTGATTGTGGGTGTGATTGTAGGAGTTGGTATTGGATTGGCGGTCGGATATGATCTAGCATGGCGTCCAATTCAAACATGCTTTCGCTATCTTGCAGGCTAAAAATAAATATAACAAGCAGTAGGAGGCCCACATGGCATTGATAGATTCAGTATTAAATTTAGTAAACAAGACACCAAAAGATCCGGATGCACCAAAGCCTCCTGTTGGATCACGATCAGAGCGTGAAGCAAAGATCAAAGACAAAGCCGGATTGATCATCAATGTGTTTGCTTTGTTACTGGCAGTGAATGCATGGTATGGCGGAACTTTGTCCAGCACGGTATTGAACAACACTATCAAAGCAAATGATATGTGGGCGTTCTATCAAGCCAAGTCAATGAAACAGACCATGGCTGAGTATGCTCGCGATGATGCGCTACGTGCCAAAGATATGAATCGTGTGATTGAGCTAGAGATTAGGATTGATCGTTATGAGAACGAGCCCCGAGAAGGCAAGCGAGATCTAATGATCAAAGCACAAAAGCTAGAAGCCGACCGAGACGAAGCAAAGAAACGCAGTCCCTGGATTGGGTACGCATCAACTGCTTACCAAATGAGCATTGTGTTGTTGAGTGCCAGCATCCTGGCAGTGAGCATGCCGCTGTTCTGGGGTAGCTTTGTGGTAGCAGGACTAGGACTGATATTCAGCAGTCAGGGGTACCTGTTGTGGTTCTAAGGCAATATTGTGTGTATACTCGCAACACCAAGTTTCGAGAAATAGCATTGTGGCTGATTGAACACAAGATAAAATATGAGCCACACTTGAATCGTACAAGATTTTGGATTGATCAGGATAGCCCTGAAATGGTTATGTTTATGCTCGCATATCGCGAAGACTGTGAGCCGGTACCGGAAGATCAAGACTATACTACTGGAGCAGTAAAATGGACGTCGTAGAGTTAGTAAACAAATATGGATTTCCAATAGTAGCAGCCGCCGGCATGGGCTATTTGATCTACTACGTATGGGAATGGGCAACAAAAGAAATCAAGCCTGTGTTGAGCGAAGCCAACAGCACACTGATTGCCTTGATTGACCGTATTCGCATGCTGGACAATGATCTGATCAGGCTTAATCAAAAAGTAAATGTGGTACTGCACCTGCGCGGTAAGACCATTGAACATGAGCGTGTGGTTGCTGAACAGCAGATCAATAAATTTGATGACACGGATAAAAAAGAAGCAAACAGTGGCAACGGTTAACACAATACTATATCAACCAGTAGAGTTGAAATGTTGGCAACGATTAGTAGCTGCCTCTTTGACTTCGATAAATTGGCTGTCAGCTGATGACATATACAAAGTTTATGATAAACCACATAAGAAATTTGACAAAGATCTCATTGCTGATGTTGAAGAAGAAATGTCTGACCTATGTGAACTAAAAGTTTCAATAGTAGAATCATTGATATTCCGCAGTCGCCCAGACGAAAATCCCCCAATACATGTGGACGGTAAAGATATAAATCGTACAGATGCAAGTCAAGTTGCGCTGAATGTGCCTATACTAAATTGCAAAGACAGTCAGATGATTTGGTATGACGGCAAGTATGATTTATCAGTGTATGCGACCGATACCAACCCAGACGTATACAGTCTTGGTATAGAGTGGTTTAATGGTCCAAACGAAATATTCTGTCAAGAAATCGCAACTCCGGCACTGGTGAGAGTTGACATACCCCATCGTGTTGTTAACCAGCAACACAAGCCAAGAGTGATGTTGAGCATGCGATTCTCACCGCTGTTGACATTTTCTCCCTTGCTGCCGGCATTTGGTGCTACACGCTAAAGCTACTGCCACAGCCGCATGTGGTTTGTGCTTGCGGATTGCTTATAACAAATTGAGATCCTGAGAGATCTTCTTTCCAATCAATTGTAGCACCTGCTAGATACTGCGCACTCATTGCATCAACTAATACATTTTCAGCAGATGACAATGGAATAGTAAAGTCATCCTCGTTGATGCTTTCATCAAACGTGAACCCGTAATTAAATCCACTGCATCCTCCGCCTTCAACATACACACGCAGATGTATCTTGCCTGGTTTGTTTTCCTCCATGATGAGGTCTTGTATTTTTCTAGTTGCTGATTCAGTTAGTGTTATGTTCATTTTGATGTGGCATGATATGTGCCATCCCAGTTGGTTGGTAAGCCTTCTTTCATGCGATCTAGCATGAGTTCGTAATAGTGTGCAAGTTCGCCATTTTCGGCAATCAGCCTGCGACATAGTCGTTTGGCTTTGTCCCAGTCTCCTGCATAGTATGATTCAAGATACGTGCCATGCAAATCAGCATTGGTTGTGGCCAGGGTGAATATTTTCACACCAATTGTTTTACCTTTCACAGCAATGCAATCTAGCTCTACTACAGAATAATCATCCTTGACCAGTTCTGCTGTGCGCTGGCCCAAGATGATGCGCACTCCGTACCCTTTGCTTTGTCCTTCTAGGCGTGACGCAAGATTAACATTGTCACCCAGGCAAGTATAATCAAACCTTTGATCACTGCCCATGTTACCAACAACGACAACGCCGGTGTTGATTCCAAGCCCCATACCAAAAGGTGGGACACCTTCTGCTGTAACCTCTGCATTAAATGCATCCAAACTCTCCATCATTTCAAGTGCAGTCTTGACCGCTTGATGAGCATGACGTGGTTCGTCAACTGGAGCATTCCAGAATGCCATCTGCGCATCGCCTATGTACTTGTCCAACGTACCATTGTTCTCAAGTATCTTGGCTGTCATAGCTGTCATGTAGCGATTCATTATCCGGGTAAGACCTTGTACATCCTTACCATAGTGTTCAGAGATAGTGGTAAAACCACGAACGTCTGTGAACATTATACTCAGTTCGCGCTCGTCTCCGCCCAGCGTCAACTTCTCAGGATGCCGCTGTAATTGTTTGACCAATGCCGGACTTAGATATGTACCAAACTGTTTCTTGACCTGTTGCTTCTGCAAGAATTCTTTCATGGCCCTGTTAAGCAATGCATGGCTGGCTACCAATATCAGTGCTACTATTAGATATGCGATATCCCATAGCTGTGAATAGTGTATCCATAGCCAATGATCAATTAGATATGCGGCTGTGCCAATGCTGGCCAGCACAACAGCCGTGCTCCATATAGGAGCATTGGCAGCGCATACGGCAATTATCAATGCCAACAATGCCAACACACCTAGTTCGGCCAGGTCAGCATAGGGCAAGCGCACAGGGCTTGATCCATCTATCAAGGTCTGTATAGCCTGTGCTTGCAAGTCGTGCGCCCATACTTCGCCACGAGGTGTACCAATGATACCACCAAGGCCTTCTGCACTGAGTCCGATCACAACAATCTTGCCTGCCAGCTTTTTGGTGTCTAGCTGTGTGGCTTCCATGCGCTCAAAACTGCGATTCCAGCGCAACCATACACGTGCATGGGCATCAGTGCTGATAACAGCCTGCCCGCTTATCCTTACTTTTTCTACACCGGCTTCTGTGGTCTTGACTTGATAACTCTTTTCACCTGTGGCCACACGCAACGCTTCTAGTGGTAGGTTTGGATACAGTTTGCCATCCGGTCCGATGCCCACGATGATGGGCATGCGTCGTACTACTCCGTCCAGCTCTGGAGTGGTTGCCGCGACACCTACCCCTGCAGCCACATCAGCAAGACCTTTGATAGGACTCAGTGCGCCAGGCCAATTGAATGTCCATTCTCGAGGATCTTCTCCCATCATGGCAACACCTCTGCGCACAGCATCGGGTTCTCTGTTTTGGGTGGTTGGAGTTTGCGCAATGACCACGTTCTTGTTGCGCATGCTTTCGGCGAGATATGTGTCGCCGCCCAGTCTATCGCGTTCTACCATCAGTATAGGAACCACTATGGTATCAGCACCTGCTTCGGCTACCTTGCGTATGATGTCTCCAAGCACTCGCCTGTTCCAGGGCCATTGTCCATGTACAGCCATAGATGGCTCGCCGAGGTCAATGATCACAACATCCTGGCTGGCAGTACGCTCTTCGTTTAAGTGGGCATCAAATGTTTTGAGCCTGTATGATTGAATCAGTTCTGGATCCCAATAACGCAGGCCAATCACTAGGCAAGCAGTCAGAATCACAGTCCATACTTGAAAGGGTGTTATCTTTGGGAATTTCATATTCATTAGTATAGCATCTCCATGACGGTGTGTCAACTATGCTATTTAAGATCACTTGCCCTGTTGTACCTGTATCGGAGCACAACCACCTGCTGTGCCACAGTTGGACGTGATAGAATAAAATTGCTGTGTGGATCCACTTTGGCTTAGTTGTACGCTGGATGGTTGCCCAGTGAGTGTTATGTTGGCCATATGGCTGGCTGACCCTTGCTGTAGTATGTCCACTGTTTTGTTGCCGCCACTCAGGGTGAGAGAAAGATAATGGCTACCATTGTCTTTTTGCTGTACTGTGACAACATTGTGGTCATCATTTACAGTGGCAAATATACCCTTGCCGCCTCCGGTGCTTTGTTGTGTCGTTGTTATCGAATTGGTGTTGCCGATCACTTTGAGATCAACGTAGTTGACCGCAGTTGAAGCATTGCCATTTTGGGTGATGGTGATATTGTTGTTGGTACCATTACCGTCATACTTGACATAGTTGTTTGGTGTACCTGTTTGATTGACTGTGATAGTGTTGGAGTTACCAATCTGTTCGATTTGCACTGTGCTGTCTTGTGTTGTTCTTGCGGCAAATGATTGTATCTTTGCTATGTGTGTGGCATTGGCATTGAAAGACGCTGCCGATCCACCACAACACAAAGGAGGAGGGCCAGCAGGCCCGCTTGCTTGTCCAGCACCTAGCGGTGTCATTGATCCATTGGTTGCGTATGCGTTAACTTGTGACACAGTTGGATTCAAGGTTCCAGTCCAGGTCATACCATTTGAACTGCTAAGTCCTGATGTCATGCTAAACAACTGGCCAGTATCGTTATCGTTGCCCACAAAGAAGAAATAATCTGTGCCCATGTTGATGATATGTCCAGTTCCCATCACTGCTTTCTGCACTCCGTTGGAAGCATATTGGATTGCATTCCACGGGTTTGTGGCATCTCCGGTCGCTACAAAAGACACATAGTCGCCTGTGGCCCAACTCAACTGTCCGCTCCACCAGGGAATCTTGTATGCTGTTCCAGGATTGGTAGAATAGATTTCGCATGTGGCTGTGTACATACAGGCACTGACATTCCATTGACTGTCTGCAATCTGATATCTACCAAACTTCAAATCAGCCAATCCTGTGGCCTGGCTATAAGCACTGGACAACATTCCTATCAGGAAAATAACCGACAGCGATATTCTCTTAATCATGGCCTTCTTAGTACTCCTGTGCTTTGTTTGATATTTACGACATTGCCTCCAGGACTGCCATCGCCAATGATCATCACAGCAGGCGCATCATTTTGCGTTATGGTTATGAATGTGTTAGACGAGTAGCCTTGTGTCTTGACTTCAGCATAGTGATCATTGGGTGCTTCTCTATAGGCAATGCCTTTGCCTCGCAGTTGCATATCAGACTGATTGGGATCATCCCACTTTACGCATATGGTTGTTTGGTAGTTGCAGGTTTCAAGGTCTCGAGGACGTAGTGCCGCAATGCGAGCAGACTCGGCAGCGGCAGCGGCTTCTCTAGCACGACGCTCCAACTGCATGGCATCCATTTCTAGTTCTTCTCGTTCTCGGTCCAGCTTGCTCCTGGCTGCTTTTTCAATCGCACGTTGTAACTCAGGAGGCTTGACGATAATCAAGCCGTTGTTGATCTTGCTTTCAACTGTGCTAATAAGCACAGGTGGAGTTGGCATTTGGTTGGCGCTGGCAACATAGGTACCATGGAAGGCTTGATCCAAGGTCACTGTGCCTGATGATGTTGATACTTCGATCAGACCAACCTTGCAACGATTCTCTTCCAGCTCGTATGTTTTTACATCTCGAGGATCTTTACAGCTGGGCAATAGTACGATCAGGCTTTGTCCTGCTTCGTCCACTGTCATTGTAAAGTCAGTACCACGCACAGCAATGGTTGCTGTTGGTGTCCTCACTGCTACGTTTTGGCTGTTGTTTTTTTCAATCTGTCCGCTGGCAAAGCGCACAGTTCCCATGGCCACCTTCATGGCCATCTTGCCTGCGTCGCTGGATTTGGGATCGTACACAAAGTCATCGATGATCAGCTTGCTGTTTTCAGTTATACGAACCTTGCTGTCGTCTTTGAACGTGATAGAGCTTGCGCAAGCACCAGTGGTATAGGTGTCCATTGATTCAATGGTAGCACCTTTTTCTCCAGGTAGCTTTGCTTTAGCACGTTCAATCGCACAGGCGGTGCCCTTGTTCTCGCTTACCGAGCCAATAGGACCTGCTGCCATAGCGACACTCGACAGCGTCATCGACAGCAAAAATGCAAGAATTCTCATCGTTATCTCGGCGCGGCAAGTAATGGGCTTGAGATAGACGAGCTACTGGTTCTTACCGTTACTGTGTTGTTACTACCGATCGTGCTGATGTTTATGGTAGTATCGTTTGAACCTTGCTGTTGAGTAACAATAGCATTGCTGTCACCAACAATGGCTTGTGTTAGCAAATGACCGTTAATACCAGCACCGTCGGTTTGTTGAATATCCAACTTGTTATTACCACCGCTGATAGAGACATTGCTCTTACCGTTGGTGCTTTTCAGTTCGCTATTGATTGCATTGGTGTTGCCAGTGATAGAGATTGCACTGACAATGTCATTACCAATTACAGCCGTAACTAATGTGTTGGTATCACCGGTCACAGTTTCAGTGATGTTGTTGCGTAGGTTCACAGCATTGTTGGCATCACCAATGTTCAGCGTGGTTTTGTTGGTGTTGCCGGTAACGGTACTGGTATACTGATTGTTGTTGCCTCTAATGTTGTATCCAGCCACGTTGCCTGTGCCAGTCTGTGTCATTGTCACGACGTTGCTACTACCTGTGATAGTTCCGTAGTTGCTACTGCTGGCAGGATCCATGCCCACAGCAGTGGTTGAATTTGTTCCACCAATGGCATTGGTTCCACCCACTTGTTCAATGGTGATCGTGTTGGTGTTACCCACTTGTTCGATGTAGACGTTGTTTGGTCCAGTGCTACCACTAACAGTCTGGGCCCACACTCCTGTAGCGAGCATGCTGAGCATTGTCGCTAGACTGAGTATCATTCCCTTGTTGTTCATTATTGTACCTTAGTCCTCTGGGTTTTTCCAACCCATCTTGTTATTCTTCTTTCTTGGGTGCTTCTGTCTTGAAGCTCCAGTGCCCTTTACGAGCACCTTCTCTGATTGTGTCTACCACTGCGGCTTGTACCGCAAGTGAAGTGGCTTTGTTGATGCTTTCGTTGATACTTCCACCAATCTCGCCTTCTACTGAGCTTGTGCCGTCATTGATGAATCTCATCAATGTTACTTTGTCCATGTAGCTCAGTACTGTTTTAGTCACGGTCACGCTGGTCAACACTTCTCCTGTTGCCACGCTGACTGCTCGCAGGTTTACCGTTACTGTGTCTGATTGGTACTGTGTACTGCCACCAATTCCAAAAATCCTAACACCGGCGCCTCCGGTTAGTGTGTTGCTGTCATATCCAACGATGCCGCCTTCTAGCAATACTCCGGCAAACATCATTGGTGGTAAAGGTTTGGCATCCTTGCCTTGATATAGTTCTCGCATCTGGCGGATCATCTGACGCTCTTTGATGAGATTGTCAATGCCGCCGCGCTCTAGCACAGTGAACCAACGTCCACTGCCCACGTCTTGTAATGCTTTGACCAAGAAAGCATCTGCGCCCTGTGTCACTGCTGAACTCAAGCTGGCTATGTTTGCCTGTGATTTACGCTGTCCGGTCAAGTCTCTGAATGCATATACTGCTATGGGGATTGGGCCACTTGCTGGAGGAGCAACGTCCCATTTATCCTTCTTCAGCATCCTGCTCTGTTCAATCACAGGATCGTCAAACTCACCTGCGTTCAATGCTTGTTTGATTCCTTCTCCAGTGGCACATCCACCAAGAAGCAATGCTATCGCGATTATCGGTATCCAGTTCTTTTTCATGTGTGTCCTTAGAAGGCAAATGTGCCGCTGGGGATCTTCATCGTGGTCGTCTGTGAAGGATCGCTTAGATTAGCAATGTTGATGATGATCATGCCTTGCTCGCTACCTGACCCAAGTTTCCAGGTAACTGAGTTGCCGGCAAGATCCGGTATTGAGCCACAGATACTTCCTGCTGTGGCTGCTGTGCAAGTGGGTGCCCCGCTGGTACCAAATAGGCTATCGGTCAGTTGTTTTGCCAGCTGTGCATACACCCTGCTCTGTAGGTTGGCAACAAACTGAGCCTGCGGAGTGTTCAGCGCATCTGCTTTGGCTTTGGCTTTCAGTGCTTCTTCGGCAGCTTTGTTGTTGCTAGTGGCCTGATCTTCCAGCTGTTTTATCGTGAGCACGTAGGTACCATAACCGTTGCCACTAAAGGCCGGACTATTGAACTGGTACTGTAATTCTGCTGATAGGCCGGCTGTCATGTATAACAGCATTCCTACGGATAACACAATCTTTTTCATACGCAAACTCCATAGATTAAGCAGGGTACTAGCCCTGCTTATTTGTACTAGATATTTAACGTAAACTAGGCGGTAATAATACGGTCAGTGAATTTTGATCTAGCGCAAACTAATAAATAATCCAACGCGGAGAAACCACCATGTCTGACATCAGGAAATACATCAAGATAGTAGAAAGTGCCTATGTGCTAGAAGAAGATATCACGGCCGTGATTGATCAGATCTTCATGGAAAGCACCGAACAGCTGGACGAAGGTATCGTCAGTGATGTCAAAGCCAAGGTAGGCAAATGGATAGACAAGGTTGGCGAAAAAGGCAACGAAGTGTTGCCTGCACTAAAAGCCAAATATGACCAAGCATTCAAGAGCTTGCAGTCAAGCGATCCAGACAAAGCCAAACAAGTAGAAGCTGAAATGACCAAGCAAGCTGGGTCTGACTGGAAGAAGAATGCCAACAAGTTCGTGGCAGCTCTGGCAGTGGTAAGCTCACTGGCAGCGGTAGCACCTGCGCAGGGTCAAGAGTATTACAATCGTTACGGACAGCGTGATCCTGCAGGCGCATTGAAGATGCAACAGCGTAATCCGGCCATGCAAAAAGATTGGCAAGCGGCCGAATATCAGCGCCGTAACATGCCTCCAGGTCACTTCTCTCGAGGCCCGGACCGCAGACAGATGGGACCAACCATATATCCACCGGGCCATCCCTACTACCAAGGTGGTGGCAACTACTACGATCAACGCCAGCAAGGCGTGCGTGGTGGAGATGTTGCTGTGGGAGTTGTGATCGGCGCCGCCCTAGGCGCTATAATGATGCGTAGATAATCACGCTGTTTGGGTGTTGTTTACAGGAAAATGTGGCAGTATGATCTTAGCTGCCAGCTTGAACTTGTCAGCACCGTACATGTCTTTCAGTACCTGTGCAGTGGTCTTGGGATCACCTTGCTGTAACAGCTCTCTGATTTGCGTGGCACCTGTCATGCTGGCACCATTCACTTTGAAGTTCACGATGGGAGCCAGCATCACATAACCGTGCTGACCCATTGGTTGCAAGGCTTGGTTGGGACTGTATGGTTGCATATAAGCAGGTGAACCGTCCTTCTTGGGCTTGTAGCCAATGCGTTCTTCATCTTTCTTGCTCAGTGCAAAGATGGCTGTGTCGCGGGCAGGATCATAGTTTTGCAGGATCTCTTGTGGGTTGTATGGACTCTTGACCTGTGCGATACGTGTGGCAGGTATGCCCATGAGTGCTGCCAATGCCCTGCGTTCTTCAAAAGAAAAAGGACTGTCAGGGCCAACTACTCCGCTGGTGGCGATCCAAACATCAGCACCAGGAAAACGTGCTTCCAGGGCACGATATGTTTCATAGTGACCACGATGGAAAGGTTGGAAACGTCCAGGGAATATGACCACTGTACGGCCATGTGCTGGGATATTGCTGGCTTCGAATAGCTGATAAAGTCTCATGCAGTTATTTATGAATTTGGTTGTATCCATTCGGCAACAGAGCCGGGCGGTACTTGCGCCTTGGGATCAATCATGCCCACTGTGGTTCTAGCTTGCAGGAAACCTCGTGGCATGAAATCAACGATCAAGTGTGTGCGTCCTTGCTCTCCATCGTTGCCTGCCGAGTGTGGATCAATGTTGTTCAGCTCGTACAGTTGATCCGCATGCATGCGATAGAACTCTGTAAACACTGGACGGTTGTCTTTCATTAGACTGCCATGATGCCAGCAACGATCATTGGTCACCAGGGGAATGTGCATGCGTCTAGCGTTGGCGTGGAACCAGCAACGATCGCGATGCACGTGTAGCCTTACTCCAGGATTCAGTGTGGCGATCTCAGCCCGTATGGGTTCAAAGCGTTCCAGACCGTCCTGTGTGTTCATCCAGTCTACCAGGCGCTGTGTGGCCTGCGCCAAGGGATCGCTAGCAGACATCACATGCCATTCAGTGATGGCATAGGGCATTTCAGCTACCTTGCCGGTGTATAGCACACGCTCTGTGCGATTGTATTTGTCTTGTGTCCAGTCTATGCTCAGTATCTCAGAGCGCACTAGATCACAGAGGTCTTGGGGTGCCTGTGTCAGGTCGCGATAGGTTTTGCGCAATCTCATCTTGTTGTCCTTTAAGCCACTCCAAGGTGGCTGCTGTGTCCTTGTATCTATGCTTGAACGCTAGACCGCCGGCATTCTGCCAGGCTGTCACGTTGACACCGTAGTCGTCGATCAAGATGTTCCTGGTGCCATTCTTGTCAGCATACTTGGCTTTGTTGCGTTCAAAGATCACAGCATCTGGCGGATAGCTACCCAAGTTGTCAGCTATCCAACGGCGCTTGCCTGCACGGCTGGGTTCTTCGTTGCGCTCTAGTGGACTGCTCAGGATGGTGTAGCCACCAAAGGCATGTGCGGCTCGCAACAGTTGTTCAGCACCTGGCAGCATGGGCAACGTGGCAAAGAACTCTTCGGCATCTTCTCCTATCCGGTCCAGGCTGGCAGCTATCTCGTCTTTGGGTATTTGTTTGTAATGGTTCACACCATGGGTCCGTGCCCATTCACCAAAGAAGTCACACATGACACCATCCATGTCCAGGTACAGTGTGGGTTTGTTAGCTATCTCGAATAGTCTCATGTTTGTATTATACTACCTTTGTTTGGCATTGTCAACTCTTGAGAGGCATTGGGTTTTCGCCTGTGAGTCCAGGACGAGCAAACCATAGCTTGAACCATTCGTCTGAGCCAGGACGGATCTTGTGCTTTTTCATGTACTCGCCCTTGGCTGTGCCGCTTTGGGTGAGTGGACTGTCATGCCCGTCGGCGTTGGCCGATTGTCGCTTGGTCAAGCCTGCCAGCACCTGCATGCGAGCAATGTCCAACTTGGCATTTTCGTCTATGTCATGTGTTTTCATGTTATTTCTTTACCACTTGCGGCATGACCAGTAACGTGCTTTGGTACGTGGACCAGGACTGGCACAGTTATGTCTAGCACGGAAGCTTCTGCGACGTGCTGGATTTGACTTCTTGATGCGCATGTTGGGATCACCAAAGTTTACCTTGATGGTCTTGCCCGTTGCAGGATTGCGCACATATACTTTGAACTTCTTGACATCGCCCTGCATGGGCTTGCCCAGTTTCACAGCATGCCCGTGATATTCAGCTTCTTCCAGCTGTGCAATGCTGGAAAGATATTCCAGTCCCGATTCAGCCACTTCGATCACATAGCCATCTTCTGCAAGATCAACCACGACACCTTCCACACAAGTGTCTTCATTTTCTATGTCAAAATAGTCACCCACACCAGGCGGTGCAAAGTCAATGTCTAGTATTTCAGATATACGCATGGTTCAGAAGCCTTTATAATCAATTGTTTTATTTACCATGCGCATAAAAGAAAACAGGCATCCTGAGATGCCTGTTGGGAGCGGCGTATCCGCGCTGAGCCTTGTTACTTGCTCTTGGCTGGTACAAATGCTGAAGCAAAGCTCTTGGCTGAATCCTGATACAGGTCCATCCACTCACGTGCCAATGCATTTACTGGAGCTGTCTTGGTTGCTTCCACAGCAACACTCATGCTCTTCTGTGCGCTGTCAACCATTGCACGTGTGAATTCCAGTGCGGCTGAATTGATCTTGGCAGCATTCTCTGCGGCTGTTTTGTTGATAGTTTCGAAATCAAACATGGTATTCCCCTTTAAGTTAAGCGAGTTGTATAGTAGGACCCTTCTTAGGCATCTTACTCCACTGTTCTAGTGTACTACTATTTATGTTGCAATGCAACAATATAGTCGCTCTTGAAGGAACTTTTTCTACCGTTTTATCGGTTCGTGGCTCCATTTGCGTAGAGGGCAAACAGATGCACTGAAGCTGGCTTTGCCAGGCAGAAAGCACCAGCATTTGATACAGGTACGATATGGTGTGGTGCGATAGTTTTCGCATGAGTAGCAAATACCCAGTCTGCGCTGTTTTTCTTCTTCGCTCACACGTTGTAGCATCATTCCACTACCGGAGTATATCGCATTCTAAAAGCTTCTGCATAACAGTTGAGTGTTTCATCAGGACGATGATCAACTGTGAAGTACACACGTGCTTGGTCTTGTTCCGCTTCTAGACCAAGCACGTGTGCCGTTACTGTGCTGGATCCTGATCGTGCGATCCAGTGGCTACCAGGAATCAATTCTGGTCTATCGTTTTTGTTTGATTTCATGCACCACTTCTATTAACATATGAAGCCTTGCCACCATATAGATAATCTCTACGACGTGTGAGAGCACCTTGACCGTCAATGGCAGTGCCAACAGCACCATTCAGCGTAAAGCCCATGATCTCTCCCAACACACCGTTCACTGCAATAGCAATTTCACCCGCAGGTGTTGCACCGCCGGCCACAGTATAAAACTCATAACTGACACGGAATTCATTTGGATATTGGCTGCTTTTGATCTTCATCACAGTTTTGTCGCCAGCCCCGCCCTGCGTGTTCTTTGCGCCAACCTGTAGCGGATTACTGAAACGTGACATGTCACCAGGATAGTTCACGGCAGCGGCACTTTGCCACAAGCTGTTGCCACTGGTATAAAGTACTGCCTCTGGTGTGGCAGTATTGAATGTGTATGACTGGTCAGGAATGGCCAGTGCTGAACGATTTACCTGCAAACGCCAGCCTCTGCTGCCACCAGGCAGTATTTCCTGATATGAACAGTTGGCCACCAAGGCCATGTTGGTGCGGTTGAAATGAAGCACCTGGCTGAAGGCATTTGAATGGCGCTGTAGGTCACCCATGTTATGCACCATGGTGTTGATGAAATAAGGATAAGTTGTGGTGGTATCAAATGTGGCATTGGCACCCTGATTGGAATCAGCAACGCCTTCGGCGCTGACAACTGTGCCACCCTGGGTGGCCCTGCCTGTGACAAAGAACCTCTGTTCGCTGGTTCTACCCACAAACATGGTGCTCAGTACTGTTCGTGGATTAAATGATGCGGTTGACATAGTTTATATCTCCTGAGATTGGTCTGCTGGGGGATAATTTATATCCAGCTTCTAGATTTATTTATCAAAACAGCCAAATCCAGCTTGATGTTCCCAAGTTAACAGGCCTGCTCGCGGGCTGTTTTTCTTGGTGCAGATACCCCAGTCAGCATCAGCATATTCCGTGGCAGCATCCCATAGCGGACGCCAGTGCTGGCAACCACCCGAACAGTCGGGATAGTTCACATCCATGTACTTCCAGCGTTCTATGTCTCCGCCGTAGTCCTGATAGTCAGATTTCAGTACTGTCAATATATCCCAAAGTGGGTCACGATCCTGCATTTATTTTGCTCGCTCTGCTATGTCTCGATACCCTGCCCAGCTGGGATGGATACCATCAGCTTGTACACGTGTGATAGGCAACACGGTATCTCCATGGTAGTCAGCTACTTGCTGTACTATGCGCTGTATTTCTGCTATAGGCAAGTTCTGCGGTGCGTTCATGTTACCGTGTGGCAACACCCAATACACACGGTCAGCATCCACACGTTGCCGCATGCCAAACAGTTCATCATAAGTGTTTACCCACTTATGATCATTGGTGCCAAGACTGATGATCAGTGTGCGGGCAATCAATGGCCTATTTTTATAAATTTTATTCCACTGTGCTGAATTGATTCCACCGCGGGCCAGCTCAGCACAATGTTTAGTAAACTGGTGCGTACCTACTGCAATACTGTCTCCTACTACAAGGCACTCTAACATAATTACTCTTCTCCGAAATATGCGATAACTGCGTCCAAATGATGTATGAGTATTTCGTTCTTGCCCACGTCTTCTGGATGTAGCCAATAGCCGTCGGGATTGGCTTCAGTCCTGGGATTCTTGCGCCAGTCTTTGAGTTCTTTCTTGAGATAAGCACGTTGCTCTTTTAGAGTGAGCACGGTGATACGATCCGCAGTATCACCATCCAATGTGATGGGTCCTATTTGCTTCATACAGTTTCCTTGAAATGTTGTCGCACAAGTTCACAAGCCTGTCCACGACTGATCATGTCACGTAGCATGGGATTCAATGCACCACAACACTCTTCTACCACAAGATCGATCAGCCGTTCAGCTTGGTCAATGCTGATCCACTTATGGCTGGAGTCGGTACCAGCTTGACCAATCAACCTATCACGCAGGCTGTTGTTTTGCTCAGATATCATTCGAGCTAGTTGTATCCGGTTGCTCATCGTGCTTTCCTTTATGGTAATCAATATAACGCTGTGCCGCTCGTATCATCAGCTGTGCGTGTGCCACACTGGATGGCGTGAGCACGGTAGCACCGCATGCAAGTAGATCCAGCTGGCGCTGTGGCCCGCTAGCACCCGATTCAAATGCGGCCACTAGCCAAGGGATCATGTCCACATCATTATGGAAACGTTCACTGCGGAAACTGTAGTTCTCTATCTCGTGGAACCATTCGTGGAACGCTGAATAGGTTCGCCTGCTTAATTCATGACTCATTTTTTCAAATCCTCTTGTTCAAAAATCAATTTTTTATTCATTATCTGTTCCTCCTGTTCATAACAGCGGCATTTTGAATGGCTTGATTTTTGGTATACCCTGCGGCGCGATACATAGTGCAAAGCCAATCGAATCGCATGGGTAACAATTCGTAAATCGAAAGACTTGGTTCTACTACACTTACACAACGAAAACAAAGATCTTTGTGGTCAGAACAGAAGCCCACTTCTTCAAGAACCTTCCAACAACGAGAACATTTAGTGCCAGGCGCACGTTCGATTTTAATATTACTCATCATCGGTCATCATACATCCTTCTCTGTCAGCGATTTGATCGTAACGTCTATACAAGTGCCTTCCAAGGTGTCAGGCACGCCTTTACCACTCTTCTTGACCAAGTCCAGCATGTGCGACTTTTGCCGGTCCAAGCTGGCTTTACACGCTTGTTCACTGGAGTAATAGGTCTGCGCCTGCATCCAGTTGCAGGTACCATTCAAGCATATCAGCAGGATGGGAACAAATATGGTCATCATTCAACTCCAAAATTTTGTTTGATATAATCGCCGACAGGACAGAAGCCTTTGTTGAAGTTGTCATCAGCAACCTTGGCACATTCCCGCACGATCAACTCGGCAAACTTTTCATAATCCCAAACCAGTTCACCTTGACAGCCAGTAAATGCCTGGTTCATGAGTTTTCGAATATTCTCGTTCACCTAAACCTCCGCATCAAATCTAGTACCTCGATCCAGCCCCAAGCGGATGTTACGACGCACCCGTTCTGCAACGATCTCATCAAACTTTCTCTTGTCGATCAGTTTGCGATACTCTTCCTCTCGTTGCAGTTGCTGGCTGGTCTGCTCTTGACGCCAAACAGCCTGCTGATGTTCTACCCTGCTGATATTCATCAGTTGCCTCCGCCCAGCAAGAACACATTGCTGATGGCTTTGAAGCTGACGTTGGGGTTATCCAACTGCTTGAAAACCAAGCCTTCACGCACGGTATCTTCACGCAGTTCGCTGGCACCATCTGCTGACGCCAACACGCCTTCCATGCTGTCTTCCGTGTTCATCACCCAGTTGTACAGCACAGGCACGTGCTCGATATCCAAGTCCCAGGCGAGCTGGCGACGTTCTGCGCTGGCAAGGTAACTGCCACGGTCAATGTCGTAGATATCAAACAGTCGGAACACCTGCCCAGGACGGATCCTGTAGGGATTGCCCTGCACACCTTCACCAATCAATTCACCCTGTAGAGCAAGGTTGCGCCCTAGTGTCCTCAGCTGGGTTTCCAGGTCCTGGTCACGTGCGGCACGCCACAGGCTGTTGGTCGCAGTATCACGTAGCTCAAGATTGCGTGAGCACACACCAAACTCGCCATCACGCAGGTACACGGTCATTGAGCTGCCATCCAGCTTTTCGGTGACTTCCCATGCGACGCCAGCACGTTGCCACGCTTCAAACTCTGTGGTGAGATTCTGCACACGCTCTTGGTCAGTCTTGGGGATCCAACCCGGAAACGCACCTTTGACTTCACCAGCCAGCTGTGCAGGGATGGGTGCTTCCCACTTGACGATGCCCAGCAGTTCTGACACATCAAAAGGATCGTTGCCAGCCAGTCGGGTTTTATGAAACTCGTCAACCACAGCAGGGTAGTCTTGGTAACGTAGCAACAGTCCTTGGCTCAGCTGTCCACGTAGCTTTACCGTGCGCAGTCGTTCGCCAGCGATGCCATCAAAAGTCTTGGGCTCTTGGCCTCGGCTCAAGAACGGTGCCAGTGCAGTGGGGATCCATGAGTCAATTTCGCAGTAGATGGCAGCATCGCCAGGTGCGAACTCACCCTTCTTGACCACCACGGTCCAACCACCCACTACAGCACACTCAATGGCATCTGCGCCAGGGATGGGCCGGATGGCGTCAATGTTACGGATAGTAGCTAGCTTGCGCATGTGGTTACCTCTTGTGAATTTATCCTGCTATTATACGGCCTGTAGCCGTGGCTGTCAACCGTGTAAGGCAGGCCCCGACGGGATTTCTGGAGCATGCACACCCACTAACACCACAGGCGGAAGCGGGTGAAAGCCCACTTCATAGTTATGCGTGTCCACGGGCGGTAGTGGCACAGGACCCACAATGGGCTTGGGGTTTGTGAACCGAATAAAATTAAACCACTTCATGATCGTGCCTCCCAATGTAGATCCACACCTTCTGAATAATAGCCGTTGCTTTCGCCCAGCCAACGAACGTCCACATAGCCCCGGCGGGTTGCGAACTTGTAGAAGGTATAGGTGTAGCTGTCAGCATACTCAGGCTCAGGGCCAATGTATCCGCTCACTTCCTCGGCCATCAGTAGCGGCTCACCCACCAGGTCGCTCAGGTCACCCACCACGTCGTTGATGTCCACACTCTCGCAACAGTCCTGGTCGTGTGTGAACACGTAACGCTCAGTGTCGTTTTCAAAAACCATTTCACCATCGCCCGCGCCACCCGTCACACGTGTGAAGGTCTTGCCAACCATGTCCTTGATTTCAGCATAACGTGCCATCATCTGCTCCTATTACATCTCGTATATTTTAACACTGGAATCCAACTTGAGCAAGTCCTTGGCGGCCGCTTGCAGTTGGCGATACTTTGCATTCACAGCCGAGCGGCTCAGCTCACCATCACAGGTAAGGTTTTCCGGGCTCAAGTCACTGTCAATCATGCTGGCGATACGCTGGCGATCAGCGGCATTGTCAATGTCCAACTGGCGCCCTTTGAAGATGGCGTTCCAGGCATTTTTCTGATCAACGTAGGCTTTAAGTGAGCGCATGGTGTTTCCTTTTGTGTTCAACATGTGTGTATTATAGCTGAATGGGTGCTAGCTGTCAACTAGCACCCGGGCTAGTGTTACGCAAAAACAACACCTTTGAAGTTCTCGTAGTCATAAAATGCCACGAGCTTGTTAGAGTTGAAATAAACGCTGAGCCCACCCAAGTCGTCATCAGCATCGTAAGTGCCCGCAATGTCAGCTTCAAAGCGAGCTTGCAATGCTTGCATCATGTCGTCGCCAGTAGCGTCAAATGACTTCACTGCTTCGACTTCAAAATCATGTGTGTACTTTTCAACTGAGTTGATTTGCAGTTCCTGAGCGTGTGTGAGCATGACATGTTCCTTTGTTGCTATGTACGTATTATGCACTAAACGGGCAGGGCTGTCAACCGTTTTTTTAGCTGTTTACCGTGGCAAACGGGCTTAAATCTTCCGCTGCCTGTGGCTTTTTACCCACGAAAACCTGGTAAGCTTCTAGCACTCGCTCACTGTAGATGCGACGCCCTTGGCGATCGATGTCCCACAGCAATTCATCCAGGAACACTCCCAGGAATTTGCACTCTGTTTCTAGCACGTTGATGGCTGTGATTAGCTTCATTTTTTGCTCCGTTTTGTTAACCTATGCACACAGTATAGCAAAACGAGTCCTGGATGTCAACCGTTTTTTGGATATTTTTGTTGGAAAAAGTGTTGCATTTTTGCAACACTCAGGCCCAGCTTTGGACCTTGGCTACAGGCTTCTTGAGCACACGATTGATGAAGCTTTCAGGCGTGTCTTTAACACGTGTGAGCGCAAAGCCGCCAGCTTCTACCAAGTCCACTTCCTGCACTTCCAATGGCAGTCCGGCTCGCTTGAAGGCAACGTTCAGCTTGGAGAGCGCATACTTGATACCAGCTTCGAACGCCGCATACTCGATGTCGCTAGTGTCTTCAAAGCCAAATTCCGCTTCCATGACTTCTGTGTACTCTTGTCCGTCAGCAAGGATAAAGTCGTTGATCTTGTTCCACTGCTTCTGATCTTCCACATCAAAATGATCGCAAGCTTCGTTAAGGTCGAAGCTGTTAAAGTTATCATAATTGATCTTAGCCATGTTGCGCACCCTTTCTGTTTAACATGTACGTATTATGCACTATCTGAGCACGAGCGTCAACCGAAATTTTGTAACTTTTGGGTATTTTTTGTAACAATTTTTGTAACAGTTGCAGGTGTTGCACGAATACAACACCTGCTGATCAGCTGTTTTTAGGCTTTACAAGCGAAAAAACCATCCACAAGGTCCTGGATTTCAGTGTCCACTGTGGGGTAATACGCAGGGTCGTTCACTGCATCCACAAACTCAGCAAAGTCCTCTTCGTCCAGCTCTGCGGCTACGATGTTGAGGAAAGCTTCACGCTGGGTCACGATGCGACCGCGTACACGCCATGAAGTGATTTGGGGAATGATCACGTTGCTCATTTCACGATCTCCTGATGTGTGTAAAAGTCGTACTCAAAATAATCCTCGTGCGGCAAGGGCTCAGAGCCCTCTACAGCCGCCATCAAGTCCTCTATGGAGTCGTAAGTGCCCAGCTCATCGTAGGGCTCGTCCTGTCCAAAGAAGCCGCCTAGTAGCACGTAGCGAATGGTCATTTGGTACTCCTTTGAGCTACAACTCGAAGCTCATTTTCGAGCCATGGGCTTTGATTCAGGTTAAGCATGCGTGTACGGCATGCCTTGGCGGCTGCTTCTGTGCGGTAACCGCGCTTGTCGCTCCGCCAACCCCACGCTTTACGATCTGTAACAGCATTGCCTTCTGGCGATAGTACATAATAGCGCATGGTGTTGCTCCTAGCGTTCGCTAACGTAAGGGATTTCATAATCGTCTTGTGCAGTCGCTGTCTCAGTGCTCATTGTGCTGTCCTCTTTGCATGATTCACATTAGCATGGGCGGCAACGGGTGTCAACCGTTTTTTAAGCGTAGCGACGGTTCTTCATGCCATAATTGCTTTTGCCAGCGTGTTTGGTGCGTGGCTGCTTTGAACCCCGGGCAACTGCCGCATCAGCACGTGTGACACCTTTTGCGGCAATGTATGCATCAATCATTGCGGCAACTGTAGGGTTGACTTGCTTGGTGTTTGTTACAATGCTAGCCATTTTCCGCTCCTGCTGTTTACTAATCCACATTAGCACGGGTTAAAGTCTGTGTCAACCGGTATAAGCACGTACATCAGTTTCCACAAAGTAGCGGATGTCAGCTGGGGTGGTGTAGGGATCAGTGTTCCTACGGATCAGCTCGTCCGTCATACCGTCGATCATTGCCTGCGCTTCGTAGCGATCTTCTGCTGTGGCAGAGGCTGCATCCCTGTTGGCACGTAGCATGCGTATCGCACGGTAGATGGCGTTGTCTGTCATTGCGTTGTACATGGTGTTCTCCGTTCCGTATCGCATCGTCTATAATGTACAATAGCACCCGAACACGTTTGGGTCAACCGGAATTTTGTAATTTTTTGATTAAATTTCTGTAACAAATCCTGTTACAGAAAGGCAGGTGTAACAAAAATGCTACACCTGCTAAGTGTTTGATTTTACTGCATGTGCAGGACAGGCACATAGTCCCTTATGCTATAGTAATCTTGCTTTTGGGCTTTGAGTGTGCGTTGCAACTTTTGCGTGTAAGGAACGATTACAACTTCCTCTAGCACACCCTCTATTTTTTTATGGTCTGCTATAAATTGTGCATACTTTTGGGGAGTGAGACGCTGTGCAAATGCAAGATATGTAAGATAAGGGTTAACAACAAGGAAGTGCTTGGACATTGTGCGGCTCCTTTGCATTGCTTATAATGTACAATAGCACCCAAACCTATTAGGGGTCAACTGGAATTTTGTAACAAATCCTGTTACACGAACAGGTGTTACAAAAATGCAACACCTGTTTTTCTACCACTCTATGGTGTAGCCCTGGCTGGGCGGATATGTCACGCTCTGCAGGTACTTGACTTCGTCGTACACGGCATTGCCGCTGTAGCCTTCGTACCTAAACGCTGTGACGAACTGGCCATTTCGGTAGATGTTGACCACGTAGTTGAGCATTTGGCTGGTACCAGGCTGGTTGAGTGTATGGATTTTGGGCATGCGTGGCTCCTTTCCTATAACTCAGCATAGCATACTCTATGCAGGAGTCAACCAGGATTTTGTAACAAAATGTTACACCAACCAAGTGATGATGCTGTAGCGTGTGCCCTTGGTGATGGGTACCACACGATGCGGATACATGAAATTGCCAGGGAACAAGATGGCAGCACCCTGGGGCACACGATAGGTCTTTTCACCGTGGAAAAACTCAAACTCACCACCTTCATAGTCATCGTTCAGTGCAATGCTACAGCTGAGTGAGCGTGTGACTTTGCAACTGTCACTGTGGTAATTGCAACGTGTGCCTGTAGGGTATCTCAGCATCTCATAGCCGGTATCAGCGGCCACAGTGAACATTGGAAACTTCAATCTATAGGTCCTGATGGCAGTTTCCACAGCCCGGTAGATGTCATGATCCAATTCAGTCCAGGGTGATTGAGCTTTGAGTTCGCTTATGTCCAAGGTATCGCAGTTGCGCAATCCTGGATCAGTTGAGTTTGATCCTATTCCTGCTGGATTCCAATCTGTGGGGAACTGGCCAGCTTGTAGAAATCGATCGCATTGTTCAACTGACAGCACACCAGGCACCACAATGATATAGTCACTGAGCGGTGCTTCCTGGAATAGTTTAATATTTGGTTTCATTTTTTTATCCTTATATCAACCATGTGACAATGCTGTAGCGGTCACCTGTTTCAACAGGTTCAATCGCGTGTGGATATTGGAAATTGCTAGGGAATAGCAGTATGCTCAATGCTGGCATGCGCAAGGTCATCTCTCCACCAAAGAAGCTGAAATCTCCACCTGTATAGGTATCGTTCAGTGCAATGCTACAGCTGAGCACACGTGGATGCGTCATGTCTTCATCTATGTGCGTGGAATAGAAGCCACCTGGTGGATAGTGTAGCATCTCGTAGCCTGAATCACCGCGCACTCGTACGTCGGGGAATTCCTCTTGATAGCGAGCAAATGCCGCTTGCACAGCTGAACCAATGCCTTCATGTATCCAGGGAGTTTGCGCCCGAGATTCTGGACCACTGAGGAATATGGTAAACGTATCGCGTACGGTGGCATCAAAGCCGCTGCCAATCACAGCAGGTGTCCATGCCGGAGAGTCTGCCAATTGCATTAACTTATCTCGCAGGTCTGCTGGAAATGCGTTTTCATAAAGCCTGATGTAGTCTTGTAGCTGTTTCATCGTTGTCCTATTCAAAATCCATGTTGCCGGCTATGGATATACGATAGCCGTCGCTGGTGTAAAATGGTGCTACGGAGTGCTGTAGCGTTGCTGGAAACAACACAAACACGCCTTCATGTTCCTTGCCCAGCGGGATGTCATGTGTAATTACCTGCTGTGTGGCTTGGCCTGTCACTCTGGGGCTACCGTCCTGTATGGCAAACTGGTTGGGATACGCAAAGGTAAACGTGCCTGGACCTGCGCTTTGATTGGCACCTTTATGGCTGGCACTGGCTTGTTCTTCTGCTAGATCGTAGGGGATCTTATGCCATATTACAAAACTCAGTCGTCCACCGTGGAAGTGCAGGGGATTGTACTCGTGCTTACGCTGGAAGTTCACCCACAAGTCTCGGTCCTTGCTGTTGAGTGTGGCGGCAGCTCTGCGCAGGAAATGACGACGTTCAGCCAGATCCGTGCGTCCCACAGCTCGCCAGTAGTCTTGTGCGGCTCCAGCCATCAGCAACTCTACGCTGGCGGCACTACGAGGCAACAGATACTCATGCTCTATTTCTCCTGCAAGGCTGTACTTGTAGTTGGTGGTAGCGGTAAAGTTGCTGTCGATAATGCCTTGTATTTCAGCGTCGATTTCGGCAGCAACGATACTGGGCACACGACCTGTCACATAGTGTAGCGCACTAAGGAAAACTGTACTGGCCATCAGGATCTCACATAGGTCTGCATGAAGATGTCTTTCTTTACCACACCGTAATCATTTGGGCCATGCTTGACGATATAGTCTTCACCGTTTGAGTAGTGTAGCTTTTCACCCCAGCTGGTGTCCACTGTGCCGTCACGATCTGCTAATCTAGCACGTTTTACTATCTTCTTGGGATTGGCTGTGCCGTCACCATTATCATCGTACAAGGTGCGGAAACGCTCTGGAGGCATAGGATATTGCTCGCCTTTTGGCCCAGTCATTATATAAAACCCTGCGTCATAACGCACAGGACCTTCTAATGTGTCAACCGTGCCTGGCTCTTCTGCCACAGAGAATTTAACTGCCACAGGTCGCTTATAAGCATCAAATGCTTGTGGGCTGGTAAACCAAAGATCGTTTATGTCTTTGTCGATTTCTTCAAACTTCATGCTGCCTTCTCCAATAGTTGTTGTGATTGCGCAAATGCCTGGCTGGCCAAGTTCTTGCCCTTGGCTTCACATTGTATGTCAAACTGGTCGTTGAACTCGTATGCCCAATCGTTTACTGCTGAGTTCCAGTAGAAATCGCTGTGCGCACGTAGCTTCTGTTTCTTGTAGCCCTGTGCGATCAGCGAGTCAAGATCGGGGCGTTGGTGTCCGGGATGGCCAACAAGATAGTCTTCCCTTGATACACTATAATGTAGCACAGGGCGAACACCGCGCCAGCTAGACACAATGTTTTCAATGCGAGGATCAGTCGTTTCAATATATTCTCCAGTGTTAATCCAGTGATGATGGATGTCCAGTACCAGTGCCACATGCTTGGCTACTTGTAGCGTTACATCCAGTCCATTGCTCATTTCATCGTTTTCAATAGTTATAAGGTTGCGAGCTTCTGGTGTCATCCTGCCCAGGGTTTGTATAAACTTCTCTGGACCACCGCGACCGCTCAAGTGTACGTTGATCTTGAACCCATGATCATGCCATGATGCACCATAGCCCATCCAGCGAGCCATGTCCACATGATACTCAAATTCTTCTATGCTACGCCCAACAATGCCATCATCAGCACTAGCAAGAACACAGAACTGACCAGGATGAAAACTAAGCCGTACATCACTAGCCCTAGCGATATCACCGATGCGGCCATAATGGCTACTACAATAAGAAAGAACATCGCTACGACGCCAGAAATAACCGAAGTCAGGTTGGGTATACATAGGAAGAATATCGCTACCAATACGAACCATGCGATAAATCGGATCATAAGTTGCTACCTTTTCAACGAGTTTTTGTACTGCATCAATGTTAGCAACCATCAGATCCCAAAGCTTCTGCTCTGCGACCGCAGTTGTTTGGCGCTTGAGCCAAGCCACAGTGGTCGTGCCAGTATTGAGCCCTAGCACGTTTTCGTATAGCTTGGTAGGATGTGGCTCAACAAATTTACAACAGAAACCAATCCGATTCATTGCATGTCCTTGATGTTTGACTGTTGTTATTGTAACAGGTTATTGTAACATGTCAATGATCTTTTCCGCCGCTTGGTACAAGTAGTAGATACTCATCGCACCGAAAAAATAACTGCTGACCTGGAAGAAACGGGGGATGTTCAGCTTTTGGATCCAATAATTAAACCCAACGCACAACCCAGTTATGGTGGCCGCGCCCAACATTATACCACGCAAGGTTCCAGTTGGATCTTCAGCGTAGCTACCCATCAGCATCAGCATGAGTTCGGTTGATTCGCGAGCAACGATGAACCAACTGCTGACCATCACAGCAGGGCCGCTCATGCTGATCATCGTATCCACATGCTCACGCACATGGATCATGATATGCCTGCTCCAAAAGAACACGTAGGCCAATACTATGGCGGCGGCAAGGTTACCAATGATGGCTAGCGTATGTTCGTTTATCTCAGCCCATTCATGTGCAAATGCGGCAAGCGCACAAGGGATAGCGATACCTCCCAGCGCACCTGATATGACCCAGCGCCGCTGATCAGCAGTTACAGCGGCCTTGTTGAACAACATCAACAGCAGTATAGCTTCAAGTCCTTCTCTAATCACGATAGAGAAAGAGGTAATAGTGTTAATCATCATATTATTCTCCCTATATGATAGTTATCAGCGTCTTCGTTTTGATTTACGTGAGCTTGAATCTCTGCTCACTACGTAGAAGTCCAATGATTTATTCGCAACCCAAGCGACGAAAGTTTTGATGTCTTCGTGCTCTAGTATGCGTTCAGCTGTGTTATAGTAGTTCTTTAGCTCACGCTCGCTGAACGTAGCGTGTATCTTCCTATGGCATATGGCATGCATCTGTTCGGTGCCGCGTCCGCCAAAGGTTTTAGGTACCAAGTGGTGTTTTTCAATACGCTCTGTGCCTAGTGGCCTAGAGCATACTGGGCATGCTTGTTCGTTCATAGTGCTTGTAGTCGACAGAAATAATCCTCGTACCATTGTCGGATGTTGTTAGCGGCAATAGTTTTATTGATAGCTCGGCTGGGTTTCAAGTGCGCATTGGGTATGCCAATGGTATTCAAGCTCATGTCAAGCCAGATATCGTTTTGATGCAGTTCGCTTTTGCGACTGTTAAGCTGATCTGCTGCCTGTTCAGCCAGGTTATAGGTCCAACCTGTCTTGGGATTTACCCAGTTGGCAGGTGCTTGGCTATCTGGCCACATGTAACCGTATGCTGGCGCTTCACGTGAAAACACGCTGGAGAAGATCTTTTGCCCTTGATGCTGTAGTATCCACAGTGGTTTGAAATCCCAGCTGTATATGCGATTAGCATGGAACCAATCAACAGTAGCATTAAGGCTTTCTTTGGTATCCCCAGGCAAGCCAGCGATCATGCTGATGTGTACAGCAATTTCATCGTCCCAATGCTCGTGTATCAATTTGGGCAAAAACTCTTGTGCATGGCTTGCGCTGAACCCTTTGCCAACTGCTAATGCGGCTTCCTTGCCAAATGACTCTATGCCAAAGAAAGCACCTTTGAGTCCAGCTTCTTTTACCATGGCAATGGTATCCGGAAAGCGATGCAGTAGGTCAGCACGTATGTAACTGACCCAGCTCATGCGGAAGGGCAAGTTAGCGATCATGTTAGCAAACGCTTCTACTTTGACCACGGTATCGTTGAACGTGTCGTCCAGCAAGTAGTAGTTGGTCACACCAAATCGTTTATAGTTGTTTACCAGCTCGTCACGCACACAATCCATACTGCGAGTGTAGTCGTGCTTGCTACGGCCTAACAGGGGATATTGGCAAAAGCGACACTTGAATATACAGCCACGTGATATCTCAATGGGCAGTACTTCGGCAGGCAAGACACAGTCCTTGTCAGCCCAAACATGTGCATTGGTCTGGATATCAAACTGCTTGGTAGCATCATCACCGTAGTAATACTTTGCACGTGTGCTTGGGATGATCCTGCGACGTGGTTCAACACCCTTGCCCGAATACCAGTTCAACAGCTCTAGCATAACGTCTTCTGCAAGGCCTATGATCACAGCGTCAAATCTTTCCGTGATATCGGCTGTGATGTTTTCAGCCATGTTGCCACCCAGCACGAACTTGATATCTGGATAGCGAGCACGTATGATGCGCATGGCATCCAATATGAACACAGGGACGCCGCGTCCGTAGATAAAGAACGTAGAGCTGAACCCAATGGTCAGCGTGTCTTTTGTTATGAACTTTTCGGTGAGCTCAACCAGGCGTTCAGTGCTGATATGTGCCTGTTCGCCTTGCTGTATGAAGTCAATCACTTGGTATGTGTAACCATGTTGTTCCAGCCAATGTCCCAGCTGATATGGTCCAATGTACCGTTGCGGCAAGTGATTTTTGTTTGGTAAACCTGACCAGAAAATTGTATTCATGTTCTATTTAAGGCCCGGTTGAAAAATGGGTAGAAGAGTGCCGGCGTCAGTTGATCATAACAAAAGACAACGTCCAGGTCAGTAAATCCCAACTGGACACATCAATGATCAAACGACAACCAAGTGCTGACGATAGGACAGGCTCAACAACCAACATTTTAGTGTTTTAGCCTGCCACTACCTAGCTTGAGGAATGGTTCGCCATCGCTAAGGAGCGAAAGCAAGTAGATCCACCTAAGCCAGCACCCGACCTAAGCCCCCGCTTAGATCAAACCTTCTTCGCGGAGCACAGACTCCACAGCCGAAGGCACTTCAATCTCTGTACGCACGTTGAGTTCAACTGTGCGGTCCTTGAGTTCACGGCGTGTCTTGCGAACTTCACGCACAGTCAACTCATATGTTTCGATATCCAGTGCAGTGAGCACACTCAGTGCAAGGTTGGCATCATAGCCATAGATGCTGTTACGGCTATTGCCTTCAGAACTCTTGCGACGAGCTTCTACCATCTGGCTCACAGTGGTGCTGTCTTCGCGCTTGACTGTTCCTGCAATGGCTCGCAAGAATCCTTCCTGTGTTTCAAGGTAAGCATCCTGCGCCAGCAAGTCGGAGATACCACTTGCGGCATTGGCACGACCCACAGCGCCACGCAGTTCGGCATAGGCTTTTTCCAGGCCAGTACGACGCTCGATGTTCTTGAGCAAGCGCACACGAGCGGCTTCAACGTCACGCTCAATGTTCTCGCTGTACAGGTTAACACTGACAGACGTTTCAGCTGTGATAGCCTTGGCGGCTGACTTGACTTCGGCAATGAGTGCGCTTGCCTTGCGTAGATTGATTTTCATGTAGCGGATCTCCTCTGTATATGTGCTATTATATGATAGATTGCTGTGCTGGTCAATGACATTGACAACCGTTTTAGAATCCGCGGCTGAATCCGTTGTTTTTGCGAAGATTGGTCCAGTCGTACAGCTTTTCAGTTGAGTCCGCCCATTCATTGATTTCGGCTTGATTGACCACAAGATCCAGTGCGCTGTTTACTTGTATCTGCTCCACATCTTGCCGGTAGTAGCTGTTCTTGTACCTGTTGATAGAACGATTATCTAAGGTCAGTTGGTAACCATCTGGCCATGTTATAGTTTCAGCCTGATCTAGTTCAGCCATGTCGATCATCACAGTTTTGTTCCGATCCAGATAAGGAAGTCCGCGAACGAAACGTCGTACAAATCTATTGGCCTGTGCTACATTTAGCTCATTGATGTCTTCACCTACTACTACCTTGCCATGTGTGCGTATGCTATTTTGATCGCTAACAGAGAACCCAAAACTCAGTACTTCCAGGCTTGCGGCCAGGCCGCGAAGATCACTACGCCACAATACGATGGCACGATCAGTTATACCGGCTACCGCTGAATGCACACGATCCACATATGAAGGATGATCTCCTGCCAGTTTTTCCGTGAAGTCGGCCCACCATGTTATGTGCTTGCCAATTGCTGGGCGCGGAACCATATGACCTTCTAGTATGTTCAGTCTGCGTTCCATTTCACCTAGATAGCTCCAGTCTGCGATATGTCTAGATTTGATCATACCCTTTTCCACTGCCCAACTGAGCCCACTACTATAGCAGTCTGTGCCTTGCTCTACCTGCTCGCGACTGTGCTCCTTGTGTGTGCCTTTTTTGACATAGGCCAAGTAGTCGTGAAACATTTCATATAGGTTGCTAAAGTGGATGCCGTTGTAGTGATAGGTATCACGCAGGCGTGTCATTAAATTCTGACTGCCACTGCGTGGATGGCACCATATTATGATATTGGTATCTTGGAGATTTAATTGAGTCATACGGATATTTATTATCCGCATAGATTATGAACAAACAGCCAAAAGAAAAGCTACTCGAAAGTAGCTTTTCCATCAGCATAGTAAGGGTTATTGGTTGTCTGGTACGTCCATGGTGGACTCAAGATCCCAATCCATTTCTAGTTCTGCTTCCAGCGCACGTGCCAGTCTATCACCTTCCAGCTCGGATATGTCGCGCTCTAGAGGAATATCGTAGCAATGCTTGTGACCACCTTCAACATGATATATCATCACAGTATCATCTTCGTCGGCATTGATACCATTGTCTTCATCCAGGCTGGCAATGGTAGTCAGTAAGAAGCGTCGTGCGATCACGCTTTCCAATGGTTCTCTAACAATCAATCGCACGTAATGCTCAAACTCATCTTGTATCATGTTGTTATTTACACTCAGGCTTTGCCGGCTATCTTTTCTTGGCTACGACCATAAGCGGCCAATCCAAGCACAGCACCCATGGCAATGTGATACAGTCCAGCACCTTGTAGCGTGAGCGGTTGCCATTGGCTGGTCACGTTGCCGTGTGTCAGAGCTTGCAATAGGCTCCACAAGATGGGAAAGATCACAAAGTCTGTGGTACATGTGATCATGTAGATCACAGCCATCATTGGACGCCATCTGGTGTTGATGAAATCACTAAATCCGCCGCTGGTTTCCAGCGTGGTCGTGCTGCCTTCTTGCATGGCACCAGTGGCCTGCTGTGATTGAGCACCGCCAAATGTGCCCGGGCTTGCACTGGCACCGTAGCCTGAACTGCTCATGCCATATCCACCAGTGGTAGAGCTTGTGGTGGCACCATATGATGGAGTTGCCGGAGCTACCGCGGCAGTTGATCCAGGGCTGGCTGGGTTGGCGCTGTTGCCTGCTCTGAGCGCGGCAAGTTTTTGAGCCGCTGTCAATCCACCTGCTGGGGCGGCAGGAGGTGTTATGTCGTCCATGTCTTCTGATTTAGGCATTTGAGTGCTCTCCTTGTTATAGTCATATTTATGGAATTGCACCCAAAAAGCAGCCCCGGGATTGGATCCTGGATCCCCCGGGGCTTAAGGTATTGACACTAATGTATTATCACGTAACTATCATGTTACTTCTTCTCATCTTAACGTGCCGGCGCCAAATTTGGCACTTTTATTTATCAAACTGGTTTAATGTTTGCCGCTTGCAGACCTTTTTGTCCATTGACTACGTCAAATTGGACTTTCTGTCCTTCGGTCAAAGTCTTGAAACCGTTGCTCTGGATTGCTGAAAAGTGCGCGAATAAATCTGCCTTGCCATCTTCCGGAGTAATGAATCCAAATCCCTTTGAATCGTTAAACCACTTTACTGTTCCTGTTGCCATTATGTTCTCTTGCTTTCTTGCGTGTTAAACAGTTCTTTCGAACTGGTAGTTGGTAATACTATCTATTGATGTGTTGACCAAATTCTTCTATTGTCGCTGTGCGCCAATACTGTGTTATTCTGACGGAGCAACCACTGGGATGAGACTATCAACCTCATATTCCTGCTTGGCCGTGTAGTAGACCTTGCCATTAAACTGTACCACATGCTCATCATCGCTGGACAATCTTGCGCACAGGTCCATGGCTTCTGCTAGCGGCAGGCTTACCTCATAAAAATGTGTATAGTTTGGGTACGCCGCTAAGAGTTCATTGTACATGTTAGTATCTCCTTGTGTAGAAATTTATAGAAGTATTTATCATCAGTTCCAGAACTGCAGAGGCTCTCTCCTGCGCTCTGCAACATCGGCTATGCCTGTGCTGCCACGGCGCTTGCCAAATTCCATTTTTAGTATGCCATTTGAATCAAAGATGATATTGTCGCGTAAAGGACTGCGTAGTACACTGACTGCTCGGAGACTGTTTATGTCAAATGCCTTTTGATCCAATATCTTGGGCAACGGGTTACGCAACACGCTGGCCGCACGTAGTTTGGCCACGTTTGTGTCCAGTTTCCACACGTAGTTTATTCTTGCATCAGACTTCAATCGTACTATAGTTGTGACATCAAATATCAGCGCATCAGTACGAGCAGAGTATGGAGCTCTTATAACAGACACAGCACCTATTTTACCAATGCGTTTATTGATTGAAAACACCGTGGCATTTTTTGTTTTGAGTAAATTGACCATTCCGCTCTCTAATAATATCGAGCTCCTGGGCTCAATCACTGCCCTGTACTTTTCAATCACCTGCCCTGGATCCAGTGCCACTTGATCTATGTATTTTGGCAAGGGATTCTTGAGAATGCCCACGTATTTTATCTTTCCATCAGCATTGTCAAGATTTTTTTGATCAACGAAACTCGTGCCCTGTGTGACTGTGCTGTTACTTCTCAGCCCTGGTGCCAAGTTAAAGTAGTACAGATTCTCACGTGCATTGATAGGCGACGAACCTACTCTTAGAGATGACTGTGCATAGAAATTGGCAGCGACTCCTGGGTCAAGTGCTACTCTGTCCAGTGCTATATTAAATGGGTTGCGCAATATCCCGATCTTCCGGGTCAGGAATGCTGGATCAAATATTTTCTCATCTATTTTAGGTGAGTCAAGTCGTATACCACTCAGCGATGTTCGTCCAACTTTTTTATCAATTGAAAATACGTTTACGCTGGTGTTCTTGATTTTTAGCCTGTTGACATTATCAACATTTAATTCTGCTGTGATTGTACGTAGCACTGCTAGTGTTTTGCCCAATAAACTTGATTTTAGATTGACATTGATGCCCACAAGTTTTCCACCAGCTTTGATTTTGTTGACATCAAACACACGTTGATCAAAGCTCTTGGGAAGCGGATTTTTCAGCACTGTTATGGGTTTGACAAGAGTAGTAACATCAAATATCTTGCTTTCTATTGATGATGTATTTGCTATCAGTTCTCCTTGTGTGACTGAAATATTGCCTCTTAGACCAGGCGCAATATTGAAGTAATACAAGTTCTCACGTGCGTTAGCAGGAGCCAGTCTTGTTGATACAGATGACTGTGCATAGAAGTTTTCCACACGGTCTGGCGAGAATATCGCTATCTGTTGTGTCTTGGTCAGCGGATCACGAACTACAACCAATCTTCTCAGTAATGTCACATCAAATACTTTGTTTTCAATCTGAGAAGTATTTGCTACCTGTGCTGTGAGTTTATTCCTTAAGCCTGGAGCCAGTGTGAAGTAATACAAGTTCTCACGTGCATTCACTGGATTCGTAGTGGGTCTAACAGTGGACTGTGCATAGGTAGTTTCAATCCTGCTATTTGTACGATTTGCATTAACAGCACCATAGGCCAAGTAAGGCAACTGTGTACCGTAATTGCCTCCAGGTGCTATGGTAAATTCTGCAAGCCTGGAGATCGGACTACCACGATCTTGCCCGGTGTAAGTTGACAATATATTACGCAACGGTGTGACATCAATCAACCATTTGATCCATGACCAGTTGGTTGTCACACTACCAAAGTTGGCTACAGGTGTGTTAGATATGGTTATACTAGACACACCACTGTTGTATTCTACCGCCAGTTGATTAGCAGCCAAGGTGGTTGGGAATGTCCTGGTAGGACCCCACATGATTCTCAATGCACCATTACCGCCATCTCCTCCTCGGCCAAGTTCTCCCAGCTGGTTATACAAGGTTGCATCACCACCAGTTGATATTCCATTGAAGCCGCCACCGCCACCGCCACCGCCTCCAGGGAAGCCGCCATTGCCTCCAAAATTGCCCCACCCTGACACACCGCCATATGTTGCGATATACGTAGTGTTTCCATTGGCGCCATCGCTGCCGCCCTTGCCTGGATTGGTTGCACTAGCACCTGCCCATGATCCTGCTGTGCCGCCAGTTAATCCGCGACCAAATATATTAACTCCACCACCGCCAGATCCACCACCTGCTGTTGGAGTGCCACCACTGACAGTATCTACATAAGTTGTGGAACCATCTGCGGCTCCCACAGTTGTACCAGATGACGATCCATATGCTCGTATGGTACCGCCATCGGATATCTTTGTTGCAGGCCATATGATCCTCACAGCACCGTAGCAGGTGCCATTTATTGAACCGCCGCCGTAGTTACCACCAGCGGCAGTTCCTCCGCCTGGAATAAGAAACCCGTCTCCACCTGTGCCGCCGCTGGAACCGCCCACGCCGCCGCGGCCGTACGGGAATGGACCAAACGAATTTGCCGCTCTGAGAACACCAGCTCCACCTGCGCCGTTGCTTCCAATACCCAACAAGCCAACACCGCCACCTGCGCCGCCGGTATAATTTCTTTCTACTCCGCCAGTACCAGAACCGCCACCACCTGCACCACCTGCACCAGTGCCACCATCAGGTTGGTCTTGTGGATTTGTTTGATCGTATCTACCTGCGCCACCAGCACCACCATTGCCGTTATATCCACCAGCACCTCCGCAACCGCCGCCGGCGCCGTCACCGTTGAACAGCAATCCAGCACTGGTAGGAACACCACCTGCTCCGCCGTTGCCACCGCCATAGTTGGTTGTTCCTACCACCGTGTAAGTGCCGCCGGCGCCAGCTGTTGGTAGGATAGGATTACCGCCATTGTAACTGCCGGCCCTGCCACCCACACCGCCTCTTGCTGTGATCGTTATACCTGTATCGTTGGTAAAGATACTGTTACCACCTGTACCGCCAGCTGTGTTGCAGAACCCGCTGTATACTGTATAGGTCTGTCCAGGAACGACAGGTATATTGTTGGCCCAGGCCAATGCTCCGCCACCTGATCCGCCACCGGAGCCACCGTTTGGTTGGCCTCCGCCACCTCTTGCTAATCCCCCAGAGCCAACACAGGCTACAGAAACACTGTATACGTTGGCAGGGCAAGTCCAAGTATACACATATTGATTCCCGGACACAGATCCACTTGACCCGCCTGTTCCTGTTGCAGTCCCGGCAGCAAATAATACCTGTTCATAAGGCAATACTACTGGCGTACCACCATCTGAATTTCCATCAGGATATCCTACTCCACCTCCGCCACCTCCGCTGCTGGCGGCCGCCGCCAGGCCATTACCGGCACCAAGCCCTGGAGCATTTCCTGTATGTATCAGTTGGTCTGATGACATGGCGCCACCTGCACCTCCGTTGCCACTGTAGCCGGCAGCACCACCACCACCTGATCCTACTGCGGTAGCAATATAGGTGCCTGAATAACTGACCATGCCTCCAGAGTTTCCGCCCTGGCCGCCGCCATCGCCCTTGTATCCGCCACCCAGTGCTCCAGTACCATAATATGTTGAACTGTTGTTTGCCAATATTTCGCCGCCAATACCACACACGTTTGATGTTTCTATGTTGCAGAGCCTGCTTTCTGTTGCAGTCCATGTGATAGGCGTGGCGCCAGGTGTGCTTGAAAAATATGTTGACAGTCTGATATAATATGACCCAACTGTGGTACCAATGTCAGATATATAATACACTCTGTTGGCCACTATGTCTCCGAATGACTGGCTGAACACGATGGGTGTGCCAGCATAGTTGACAGCTGGAATGCCAACACTGGTAGGTGAAACTGTCATAACCAGATCCGTCTGCCCAGTGGTCATTGAGAATGACAATCCAGATCGCTTGTTATCAAAAAATATAGTTGGGCCGCCAGCAGTGGCTGGATAGGATGATGCTCCAATATAGTAAGATCCTATACCACCTGCACCCACAACCACACGATAACTCTCGCCTGGAACCACAGTAATGTTGTTTTTCCACCCAAGGCCACCGCCGCCCCCGCCAAAGCCAGCCGCAGTCGCACCACCACTTCCTATATAATTCACAGCAGGACCGCCGCCTCCGCCGCCTCCGCCTACTGAAACAACACTGATCGTGGTCACTGCAACTGGTGCTGTCCAAAAGTATGTGTCTGGAATAATATAAGACTGTTGATTAACTGGAGCAGTTAATGCTCCTGACGTGCTGACATTCAGCAGTTCAGCGATACCTGTGTATCTTGTCGCGCTGTCGCTCAGTCTAACATAGTCGCCCTTGCGATACTGATATGCGGTAGCTGTGTAGTTTAATGTGGTCAGTAGGCTGGTCCTGGAAACACCAGTGGGCGTGTACACGACAGATACACGTGTGTCAGCTTGCCCGGTATTTGCCTGATTGTTATAGTTCCAATACGCAGATGACAGCGCAGGACTCAGTGTTGTATTGCTCTGATTGAGATATCGAGAAGCTACCCCATAGGCCAAGTAAGGCAACTGTGTACCATAATTGCCTCCAGGTGCCATGGTAAATTCTGCAAACCTGGTTACTGAACGTGAGCGATCAAGTATAGGGTAAGATGTCAATGCATTACGTGCAGTCATCACATCCGGTAGCCATTTGATCCATGACCAATTGGTTGTTGTGCTATTGAAGTTAGCAACAGGTGAATTGTATACAGTTATGCTGGCCACGCCGCTGTTGTATGCCACTACAGGTTGGTTTGCGGTATTTGAAGAGGGATAGTTTCTAGTTGGACCCCACATGATCCTCAGCGCACCATTTGCACCTGCACCGCCTCGCCCTAGTTCGCCAATCCTTGTGTAAGTAGTACCGCTAGTGGCTCCGTTGAAGCCACCTCCACCTCCACCTCCTCCGCCAGGAAAACCACCTGTGCCACCATAGTTGCCCCAGCTGGCACTGCCAGCAAAAACCACAGTATATGGCAATCCGCCATTGGCGCCGCCGGATCCACCTGTACCAGGAGTAGCACCTGCTGAGTTGGAGGGCCAACTGCCGCCGCCTGTGCCGCCAAGGCCAGCACCAAATATGTCAGTACCTCCGCCGCCGCCTGCGCCGCCTCCATTGTTCCCACCGTTGCCAGCTGGATAGCCAACACCGCCACCTGCACCATAACCAGCGAATTGAGAGTTTGCGCCATTTCCGTTAGTTAAGTTAAGCAACCCATTGGTGTCGGATGACATCCATCCACCTTGTCCACCCAGCCCGACGTAGCCGCCAGCGCCACCACCACCTGATCCTGTGTAGAATGCTACTCCAACGCCAGTATGATTGTACATCCTGCCGCCATACCCGCCTCGGCCTCCACCGTCACCTTGATAGTAGCCTCCAGGTGCTCCTGTGGCATTATACGTTCTTGACAACAACGGTGTTCCGCCAAATCCTCCAGCAGTTGAACTTTCAAAATCACATACCACCGTGGTATTGGTATTTCCTACTATCCACACAGCATCCCAATATGTGGGTGCAAGCACTATGTAATAATCTCCAGGAACTTGATTGAAACCAGTGATGTGATACGATGTATTTGCTGCCAAGTTTCCAATGGCCTGGCTGAATATGATGCAACCAATTGCGCCTATACCAGGGGTATAGTAGGTACCAATACCAACACTTGCAGGGTCAACGGTCATGTATATGTTGGTAGATCCGCTGATCATCTGGAACGATATGTTGCTTCGTTTGTTGCCAAAGAACAGGGTATTGCCCCCGCTGGTTGCCCCATTGATACCGTCGCAGTAGAATGACCCGGTACCACCTGCACCCACAACCACACGATAAGTATCGCCGGGTGTCACTGTGACATTATTTTTATAACCTAATCCGCCACCTCCTCCTCCGTACCCACCCGACGAGGAGCCGCCACCAATGGTATCAACTGCATTGCCTCCGCCACCAGCACCAGCTCCTACACCAACTAAGTCTACTGAGGTCACGCCCACAGGTGCTGTCCAGTAGTATGTTCCAGGAGTGGTATATTGTTGTTGGTTGACCGCATCCACGTATGGTCCAGACTGGCTGGCATTCAGCACCTCTGCCACAGCGGAATACTTTGACACGCTGTCACTCACTTTAACATAGTCGCCAGAAAGATACTGATAGGTGGTAGCTGTGTAATTCAATGTGGTCAATAGGCTGGTGCTGGATGAACTTGTGGGTGTATACACAACAGAGACCCTGGTATCAGCTTGACCGATGTTGGCTTGATTGTTGTAGTTCCAATATTCAACAGGCAGGGCAGGACTGATCCTAGGACCGTTGATGTCATGATCAACAGGCAGCACAGATGTTTTGTTAGCAGGGGTCTTGAATTTTTCTACCTTACTGGCAGCACCCGGGCGGAATACCTGCGTCTTTTCTTTTGGAGTTTTGAACTTGGTTACTACAGCAGGCGCCGGTTTCACATTCCTTTGATAGCCAGCACGTACTGTGCCTGCTCTTGCTATCTTGGAAACAGGACGATAGGTCTTTGACGCTGGCGCAACGTGGAAATTGGCCGCCTGAGATACAGGGCCAGTTTCCTGGTACGTAGTGGCAACAGTACCTCTTTCCAACTGCATGGATGAAATTTGTGTGGTGCCAAACCCACTGCTTATTGAATCCAGGAAATATATCTGGATAAATGGAGTTGGATTGCCTGCAGGAGTAGTAAATGGCACAGAGATACGAACCAGCCTATTGTCTGTGAAAGTTATGCTGCCACTCACTGCGCCAGAGTTCACTGTGCTCATGGTTATAGTTGTACCGGATATGGCTATTATCTTTGTGCCGATAGCTACCCCTGTTGCTGCCGAAACACTCATACCTATGTACAAACCAGTGGCACTGGCAACTGTAATTGTGTTGGCTGATATGGTACCAGTTGCTGTTGTGGTTCTATTGTTACTTGTCAAACTGCTATAATAACTGGTGCTATTGACTAGATTCAGTCCGGTAGTAGCGTTATATACTCGATAAATTGCGCCAGTAGCAGACCCTGCCTTGGCATAGAAACTGAACACATAGTTGGTGCTAGCAAGCAGGGTTGCCGACACCCATCCGTAATTGGCTACATCAGTAGATGTAAATGTTCGAGGAGCATTGGGATCCTGGAAAAGATATGTGCCTGATGCACCGGCAATAAATGGACGATTGAGGGTTATCGTGGTACCACTGATACCAACCACATATGTGTATCCAGGAGTTATTCCTGTACCATAAACCAGATGGCCAACTGAGATGTTTGTAGTTGCCGCGACACCAAACGTGTACGTACCCACACTACCGCCCGACGAAAATGTTGTTGTAGCAGTGTATATTTGTGTCAATGATGAAGTGAATGCCGATGTTTCTAAGTTCTTGCTCCACGGCAACAAATTGACAGGAGTATTGGACTTGGAACCAGTAAGATCAAACCCACCGAATTCAGCAGGCGACCATTGCGTGGTACCTGCATTGTTTGGACCCGGTGCTGGAAATACTAGAGCTGGCATATGAATATTTATCCAAAAAAAAATGGCTGTCGCAATGACAGCCATTTTATATCAGCATGTGTTATTGTTAGGCTGGTATGGCCCAACGGAAGCTGTTGGTAAAGCCAGTAACAGACTGGGCAGTCTGTGGACCAGTACCGTCTTCCAAGCTACGGAATGACTGCGATATAGTAGTACCTGACATGGTGAACCTGAAAGTCTGTACTGATGCAGTCAACACCCAGTGATCCGCCGCGGCCTGTGTTGAGTCATAGAAGAAGTCACTGTCAGATGTGATGCTCACTGTATCCATCAGCGTACCTAGTGCGCTTGGGATCACCTTGAGACCGTACATGCGTCCGCGGATATCTGGATCATATGTTGGTCCCAGCACAACCACAGGGCTGAACATGAAACGCTTGCTGTTGTACACGTTGGTATAAACCGGAACCAGTTGCCCCACGTGCGGCTGCGGAATAGTGTTAGCAGGATTGGTAGTCAAGATACCGCCAACTGGAGCGTTGGTTGTCTGGTATGCACCCGAACTGCCCAGTTCATACAAGTGACCCCAACGACCTGTGGTGATTGTTGCGGCACTGTAAATGTGCGAATTTGCTCCAACCAAGTCACCAGTTGAGTTGCGCATACGAGGTACAGCAAACACGCCGCCGTGTACTGGCTGTGCTTGCGCCACCGGTAGTGTTGGAGTCTGCTGGCTTCCTACTGGGAACCTGTTGCTGTGTATATAGGCATAGGTTGGCCATGGTGCAACACCTGGCGAAGCTGATACTGGAGCACCGGTATTGTACGTGATACCAGCTGATGTGCCGAGACCTGTACCAGTGTCTTCTGGCTGCGCACGTTCAAATTCAACAACACCTTGCCAGGCTGATGCCACGTTGGCAAAGCTCTTGCCCTGTACGATAAAGTGTCTTGGCTGTGCAAACAAGTACAAGAATCCACCAGTGGTTTGTGTGGTAGCTGTGACATCGGTCACACCGCTGATAGCACCAGTAACAGTGACGTTGGTCAATGTCTGCGAACCAGACACGGTGTATGTACCAGTACCACCAGTACCAGTACCAAAGGAAGATACAGTACCTACGGCGTTGGATATGACCATACCAACTGAGATAGAGCCCGAAGGAATAGCGTTCACCGTCAGCGTTGTTAGGGACTGTGATACCTGTGCTACCATGCCGCCGGATTGGTCAGCTAAGTTGATACCAACACCGCCAGCGGCACCATAACCGGCTACCCAACGCTCGTACACAGGAGTGTTGTAAGATGCGTTGGCAGTGGTTATAACACCTGTCAATGACAGTGGATAATATCTAAATCCCATGTACTTGCGATCGTTGCTGGTCACACTCAATGCAGTACTGGCTTCAGCTGATTTATTTGGAGCTGAATATACGTATTCAATAAAGTCGCCGCCAGCAATGGTTGCTGTGGTATTGTTACCTGGAGTAAACACGACTGGAGGGTTGGCACCAGTTGAATATATGGTATTCTGCAATGGAGTACCCAGCGTGATGATAGCACCAGCAACAGCAGAAATAAATGTGTACAGCGGGATGGTCCTGTAATACGGCACAGGGCCGGTCACTGACATGGAAGCTGATACTGTCATTGATGTGTTAGATGCAATAGCTGTGACCGTGAAATACTGACCAGCAATGGCAATTTCAGCACCCACGTGCAATTCAGTAGTAAACAATGTGTTGGTGCCTGTAATGGTAGAAGAAGCGGCCACTGTGTTGATTGTGCCTGTTAGCTGTGTAGCAGGACCACCTGCTGCCTGTATCTTGATGATGTTGTTCTGTGTGAAACCAGTGGCAGAAGCAACAGTGATAGTGGTGTTACCTATTGGGTAAACTGAACCTGCGGCAACCAATGAAGTTGTAGCGATACCCAACTTGCCACCAGCAGTACCTGTGCCGTTACCTTCACGTGTGCCTTCCAAGCTCCAGCCGTGTATCTTCTTTTTCTTGTACACAGTTGCACCACTGAGCGTGCCAGTGACCATGCGGTTAAGCCTGATGCTGGTATCTGATATGATCTGCGTTACTGAGTATTCAGATCCGTTGATCATTATTTCATCGTTGACACGCAGTTCGGTTGAGAATATGGTGCTAGTACCAGTGATATAAGAATCTTCACGCTGGAAAGGAATACCAGTCACAGCCTGTGTCAGCGCAGTGCTCAATGTGGCTGCTGTGGTAGCGCCGCCGGAAAAAGTGATGGTTTTGAGTTCGTCGCCAATCCAGATCTGGTCACCTGAAACCAAGTCAGATGCAAAGTTGGTACCTGTACCGGTCACTGCGGTACCACCTGCTGTGACTGCGATAGTACCGCGTGGTAATACCTTGTAGGTCAAGTTGCTGTCTGTAAAATCCATTGCGGCATTGACAGTGATTGATGTATCACTGGCGATTGCATTGATCTGACGAACACGTCCGTTGATGAGAATGTATCTACCGGTCACGTTGGCAGTACCTGCGGCGCTGTTGGTTGCTTCTGTTGTGAACAATGTGCCCACACCGGTAATGGTTGCTGATCCATTGACCACGCTGACCACGCCAGTTGTTGCACCACGAACAGTAGCTGCCACAGTACCAGTTAGCGAATATGCTATGACCTTCACTGCGCTAGGAACTGCTGTGGTAGTTGACCAAGTGACAGTTGTTGTAAATTGTGTGTCTGATTGCACAGCAGCCACTATTCTCTGCTGTCCTGCAATCATTATTGTATCACCTGAACGTACCTGTGTGGTATACACACTACCTACGCCTGTCACTGTGCCAACACTTGCAGGATTAGAAAGTGTTGCTGTACCTTGAAGTGTGTCATTCCTCAACCACTGATCCACTAGTGAAAAAGTAGGCCACAAATCCGCGCCCGTTGTTGACGGTCCGTACGTTAAGGAAGCACTATTCCTTCCAAGTTCGTTTAGCGTTGCCATTTAGTCATTCTCCTTTAATCGCCTCGGCGACTGATATGCCGATATCTGCTATGGGTTATTTAGCCGTTATTCATCTTTAAGTGCTTAGTAATGTCAGGGTGAAGTTACTTCCGGACCCTGCTACCATGCTCACTTTTATGTAATCGTTGGTATTTATTGTGTAATTCAAACCCGTATAAACTGCTTTGATTTGCCCTGCAGGTATGGTAAAAAATTGCAGTAATGCATCATTGCGGTACAGTCCTGCCATGAGATCAGTACCCACAATGGTGCTGTTGGCCACGATGACCGATCTCACAGTTTTCAGTGCCTCGGGGATGTATACGGCTTTGCCCTGCAAGGGAGAGGTAAAATCACCCAACACATTGAATGTTTTTATTACTGCGCTGCCGCCACCTGTACCACCTGTTTGGTCCACCCAGTCATAATTGCCTGATTGATTGATACTTAAAACTTGTCCGGGATCTCCGTTGGCTGGAAATTCATTGATGTTTGACAGCGATAGATATGTGTCACCTAGTTTTATCTTGTTGTTGTTATCTGCGTGTACCACATTCTCGCTCAACAGCGCAATGAATACTTCTTTTTCACCTAAGGTAAAATTTACATTGGTTCCACCGTTGCTACTAGATAACACCTGTCGGGTGATTTGTGGATAATCACCTACATCAACGCCATTTATCAGCGTACCAAGCCCAGATTCCCATTCACCATTGGTGATGTTGATTGCCATGTAATGGAACACATCACCATAGGCAGCAACATCGCGGAAAGTTCTAAAGCCAAGGATGCTGTTACCCAGTGTGATATTGGCATTGGTGCCAATCACACTGCATTTTTGCTTGACTCTTTCAGCTAATACATAGGACATCTATGGTCCTTATGGGTTGTTCAGGCTGATGGTTATGGTCACTCTGATCTGATCGCCGTTGTTGGCAATGTTGATAGGTGCATTGGGAAATTTATCAGCCCATAGCAGTTTGCCTGAGCTGGCACCAATGGCATAATAACCATAGACTGTGCCTATGCTGGTTGCACCAGTAAAAGAGAAAACCAACTGTGGATACTGTGCTTGGCTTGGATTACCTGCACTCACACTCCAGCTGCCTGCGGTCAGAGATTTATCTGAATATCCGCCACCTGTTACTTCAGTGTATTCACCGACAACATCAGTATGTCCAGGTGTTTTGTTGTTGCTGTATAATTTGACCACGATATCTTCAGGCGCTAAGATATTAAGGAAATTCTTGAGCGCGATAGTTTCAGCTTCGTTTGTGAATGCTACTGCCATTTTATGCCTCCGGTATTATTGATTCAATGACTTCTACGATAAAGCCATTGCTGTCGCGCTTGACTTCTTTATGCACCTTCTGATTGGCCTTGTTTTGACTCAATGCCATTTCCGTCAGCTTGGTGTGATATTTCTCCACGGTCTCATTGACCAGTGTGTTGTTTTCTTCAATGCGGGTCAGCATGGCATCCAGTCTAGGACCCAGTGATTCGATCACGGACTTCAGGTTAGATTCAAGTCCGTCCAATCTGGATTCCAACAAAGAATGTCTTTGTGTATCTGCATCGTTGTTGCGTATAGTTGATATTTCTTCTCGCAGGGATGATATTTCTTGCGAAAACAATCCTTGTATGTTGTTGGACATTTCACCCAGCGCAGTTGTGATTTCTTCCTGGCTGGTATGACGTATTTCATACACTTGCGCAGGTTCAACTGTTTCTTCAACTGCATCGCTTTGAGCTTGTTCTACCTCAGGAGTTTCTTGCACAAGGGGCTTGTTGCTGTAAACCTTGTCACCTTCATGCACGATCACCTGGCTGCTGCCGAGTGCGCATAGTCTACCTAATAAGTCGCTGCCAGACACTGGGTAGCCCAGTGTTATATCAAAGCCGCCCTGCTGGCTCTCAACAAGAGATCTTATGTGTAAATCAGCCAGCTTTTTTTCAACAAGAGATTTCTCAATGTCCCCCACTATGCGGAACGCATAGTCTGGACTGGCTTTCCTGATATAAGATGATAACTTTTGCATGTCATTATTTAGCTGAGCTCACCTAGGCCTAGCATACGCAGATCGTCTTGCTCTATGCTGTGCCTGCGTGAGTGTGATTCACGCAACTGATGTGTATAAGATGAATCCAATACTAATCCATTTTCGCTTATGCCTAGTAGCAAAGCATCTTCGTCGTCGATCTGTTCCGCAAGTGCTCGGTCTGTGCGAGGGTTACTGGTTTCAGTTTCGCTACGTACCCAGAAGCTAACTGTTCCTGTTGAACTGTCAAAGCTGTAGTCAACGCTACGATGTCCAAAGTTCTGCAAGAACTTCTCGAACTCGCCCAGTGGTCTTGGAGCCTTGCTTTCTGCAACACTTGGCTCCGGTGCTGGAACATAACCTGCATCGGTTGTTTCGATGCGCATGCCAAGACGCACATGGCTGATATATGCATGCTCTCTTGCACGTTTTTCTTTGAGTGTCCTTGAGCCGCCATGTGCATGGCCTTCTGCTTTGCCAGCCTGTTCAGCAACAACAAGTACCAGGTCAACTTGGCTGGCATGTGCGATTGCAAGTGCTGTGCTGGTAGATCCTGCGATTTCCAGTATGCCTGTAGAAGTTACTGTGTATATTTCTGCCAGTGTGCTTACTACTACATCGCTTGTTCCAGCAATTTCTAATGGTACCAGTGAAGTCCTTGGATATGTGCCGGACAACTCACTGACTGCTTCAATTTGCAATTCGCCCTGGCTAGTTCTAATATATCCCTGAGAGAACACATGAGTGCCAGATATAACCAGTTCACCGTCACTGCCAACATCAACATCAACATTTGTATAACCGGCTGGGACGAAGCTGAAGGAAGTTGCAGACTGTATCTCCAGTTCAACAGCACTGGTTGCCGCGGTCTCGGTGTTAGTGCCAGTTGACGCAGAAATTACCAGTTCACCCAGGCTCAGTTCAATTATTGTTGCATTGACTGCACCGGCTACATCAAGTTCAAGATTGCCTGTGCTTATCGCATATACTGCTGATTCGACAGAACTGGCAGATGCTATCTCCAGATTGCCTGTTGTGGAATTGAAAGATACAATAGAATTGTAGGCAACCGACACTGATATATTGAGTTCAGCAGAACTGATCTCTCTGATATCTAAGTTATTGGCGCCAATGGCACCGGAGCCTAACGGACCAAACAAAGTTTTGCCTCTCTATTGATAGTATATTTATCGTAGGATATGGGGCAATAACAGCATCACATATCATTAACACCCAGGTAAATATTCGCATGGATCCACACACAGACCGCGACTACTGGACAAATCTAAAATGGCCAGCCGCACCCAATCAAGACGACTACACAGTATTTGAAAGTTATTGTCACGGGCGTGTGCTACTACTGGGCAGTACAAGGCTCTTGCTTCCGCTGTGTACAGAAGCATGGGACCTAGAACCCAAGTACACAGATCCCAGGATACACAACAGAGACTGGTTTGATATTGATCAGCATTGGGATACCATAATAATAGACGGCGGTCTGGCATTTGGTCAAGAGTTCACTGAGCGCCTGTTGCCCGTAGTTCTTGAGCATTGCGATCGATTTGTTGCCCGTGCTTTCTTGAATCCCAGCTGGCCCACGAAGTATGCTGTGTACTTTCCACAAGCACATGAACTGACACCACAACCACTGGAACACCCTATCAACGAGGTTTATACATTTTTCATATGGAACAGAAACAAACAATACTAGCCATGTACTCTGGCGGCCTAGACAGCTTGGGCATGGTGTATCTACTGCTCACACAGTACCCTGACTATCGCATACACATCCATCATGTTCACAACAAGAACGTGGAAAGCAGAGATCGTGCTGAAGCCATTGCTGTGGAACTTGCTATCAAAGAACTAGAGCGACTGGGTTTTGATTTTGTGTACAGTGAAAGCGAGATAGGCACAGTGGCATTTGGCAAGAACTTCATGTTTGACACAGACTCAATGAATTTTTTCGCTGGTTATGTGGCCAGCGTCAATCCAGACATTGTTAAAGTTGCTATGGGCATGCAGGCCAACGATCACAATCATGCGCTGAATGTGCGACGCCGTCGTGGTAATCAGATACTTGGTGCGTTTACCTCAGCAGAGAAGATATATCCTGTGCTCAACATGACCAAGAGAGAAATATACGACATGCTACCGGAATCACTGCGCAACATGTTCTGGAGTTGTCGTCGTCCTGTGTATACAGAAACAAGTATCGCACCCTGTGGCCGTTGCGATACTTGTGTTAAGCTACGAGAGCAAGGTATCAGGTAAGATACTTTAGTATCTGTTGTTTGACTGCAGGATCTGTCAGTCCTAGATTTATATTTTTAGCCCAAGCAAAGTTGGTAAGCCAGGTGCCCATATATAAATCATCCACAGCGACCCAGTGTGTAGTTTCTGGATGCTGAAATAACCAAGTGTTTATTTCAGTGGCACGTTGTTCATGATAGGTAGGATATCCGGGCAACCAATCAGTATAGGCCAAGGGCATTTTTTTAATGCCCTGCTGTTGATAAAAGTCACACATGCCATCCAATATCGCGTGACGTTTCCAGTCACTGGAAACCACTATCTCAAAATCAATGTAATCCAATAGCGAATTCAACGTGCTCACAGCATGTGTGTCAAATTCACTGAACACAGTTATACCTGTATCAAAAAACTCATCTGCTGTGGGCTCGCTAGTTTCACTACGGACTATGCCTGGTTTGCCCAAGCACAGCACTCCGTAGTGATCTAAGAATAATACCTTCATCCAGCCAGTTGTGTGCTGTCAATGCTTAATTTTTCCAAACGCTCAGCCACATACCACTTGATGTATTCTGCTGTGTGTTCAGCTGTTTGTTCTTGTAGTCGTAAGCCGCGTATCCATTTTGCATCAATGCCATTGAATTCCACCATTGGGCGTAACTCTTTGTTGCCCTTGGCAAACTTCATGCCCACCATTGGATAGATGTTGTTGAATCTATTGGATGTCAATACGCCTTCAGCAAACATGTTGAGATGATATTCAGTCCACACATTGTAGAACTCCACAGTTTCCTTGACTACTTCTGCACTTACCAGGGTGATCTCTTCGCCGTATTCGTTGAATGAAACTGTGCCTATCGGAGTATCAGCAGTCATAGTATGTGTGAATCGTTCTGCATGCTTGTTGAAGATATGATGATTGCCCACTGTCTTTAACACAGAGCCATCGCTGAATGTCAGCAAGTTGTATTCTGATGCAGTTTCTGGAGCTTTGATCCAGATTGGTTTGGCTGATGCGTATGCACCCAGGTCAAAGTTCCATACCAGCAGATCGTCATTGTAGCCAATATCCTCAATGGCCTTCTTGGAGCCATTGCTGAGTGTTATCATGGTACCTGCTGGGAAGCACACATATCCACCGTGGCCACCTGCTGGAGCCGAGTAGCTGGTTCCGTTGGCAGTGGTAGCAAATGCCACCACAGTAAAGGTGCTGTTCAACCCGCCCATGTCAAACGCTAGTGTTTGGCTACCAGCTGAAGTACCGCCTGCGACTATGAGGCCTCCTCTATTGTTGCTGCCTGATATCAACAGCAACCCGGTGGCTGTCAGTGCCACTGGACTGGTCACTGTGAATACCACTGCTCCTTCAGAAGTCGATGTAGCTGGAGGAAGTGGATTATCACGCTGATTGAAGTCGGCATCGGTTATGGTCACAACAGGTAACGCAGTACTACTGGCAAAGATGCTGGTTCCATCACGCACAATGTCGCCTGTGGCCGGTATGGTCAAATTGCCATCTGCGCCAAACTCCCAAGTTTTGCAACCAGGACCAAAAGTCACTGTGTCGCCACTGGTAAAATCTGTGGCTATGTTTTGATTAAATGTCAGCACCCAATATCCTGCAGGCAGGTCTTGTGTGAAGCTTTGTACCGTGGCAGTTACTGGTGTACCCCAAGATGTGGTCACACTAGCACCTACTGTGATATCGCGTACTAAATTGGGATACGAGTCTACCAAGAAGAACATGCGCCAGATACCGGCACCAAACGTGTCGGCTGCATGCACGACCACATTCTCCAAGAGTGGGTGTGTGCCTACTGCAATCGATAGGTCAGTTGCTTTGCGTATATCTCCTGGAACAGTCAATGTACCAGTGGGATCAAACAGCCAATCTTTGCTGTTGTTACCTGCTCGTATCATCACACGACCCTGGATACCAGCATTGGAACCACCACCGCTTATGGTCACGTCGCCGCCAGCGCCCTGGCCGTTGGTGTAGCCGCCTGTGACTTCAACAAAGCCACCGCCACCATTGCCAAATTCATTGCGGCCGCCTTCTATGCGAACATAACCACCCGCACCGTCGATCTGTCCTTGGCCGCCTCGTAGCTTGACATCGCCGCCGCCCGCGCCGCCGG
>Ga0209500_10000173_pt1 | contig 58573 bp, 58 predicted proteins | sample S_140212_EF_Meta_FD_187323 | JGI IMG/M metagenome (GOLD analysis project Ga0209500, IMG submission 187323) | Freshwater microbial communities from Lake Simoncouche, Canada to study carbon cycling - S_140212_EF_MetaG (SPAdes) (version 2) | ecosystem: Environmental > Aquatic > Freshwater > Lake ... | reverse complement strand
CTCAAGGACTACAAGGACTACAAGGTACTCAAGGAACTCAAGGATTGCAAGGTAATCAAGGACTACAAGGACTACAAGGTTTAAGTAATCAAGGTTCTCAAGGTCTTCAGGGAACTCAAGGTACTCAAGGTCTCAGTAATCAAGGTGCTCAAGGAACACAAGCACTTCAGGGTACTCAAGGATCTGGAGTGCAAGGATTGCAGGGCCCAGCAGGAAGCGGTGGTGGTTCTTCACTAAGTATTTCCACATCAACTTCAAGCACTCCACAATTTATAACTTTTGTTTCAAGTGCATCTACAACTTCTATTGGAATTACTAATTCTAATCTGACATTTATTCCTTCAAGTGGTTTTTTGGGTATAGGAACCACAAATCCAACATACAAATTAGATGTTTTTGGTCAGGGTAGATTTACTAAAATATTTACTCCAGAAATAAACTCAGCTGGTGCGGCGCAGGTGTATTTTGAGTCTGCTGGAATACGTGTTGATGGAGATAGTTCTTTTGATGGTTATATACAAGTTGGTACTGGAATTACAATGTATGCTTCCACAGGAATCGTAAGCGCAGTTTCATATCGTGGTGATGGTTCTCAATTAACCGGTGTTTCTGGTGGAGTAACAGTAACTGATGATACTGCAACAAATGCAACTCGTTATGTTCTATTTGATGATATTACAAGTGGAACTGTTACTGGAGTAAATGTATCGTCATCAAAACTTAGATTCAATCCATCTTCAGGAACACTCTCCGCAACTGTATTTACTTCTCTGTCTGATCAAACTCAAAAAACTAATGTAAGACCAGTCACTAATGCTATAGAATTGGTAAATCAAATGAGAGGAGTTTATTATGATTGGATTGATAATCACAATAAAGGTTCGGTTGGTGTAATCGCACAAGAAATGGAGCAAATTTTACCTCAAGTAGTTACAAAAGATCCAAATGGACTTAAATCAGTTTCTTATGGAAATATTGTTGGAGTTTTAATTGAAGCAATCAAAGAACAACAAATTCGTATTGAAGAATTGGAGAAAAAAATAAATGCCTAATCAATTTACATCCAGTGTATATGGAGATTTAGAAACATATTTTCTAACTGATTATGCTCTATTGGATCAGTATATTGGGGATACTTTATGGACTTGGGGCCGTAATAGTTTTGGACAACTTGGAGTCAATAATACTACATCTAGAAGCACTCCAGTTACAACACTTCTAGGTGGAACCAATTGGAAATCCATTGCTTGTGGAGATGCCCATACGGTAGCACTCAAGACTGATGGAACTTTATGGACTTGGGGTCGTAATTTTTATGGTCAATTGGGAGTCAATAATACTACATCTAGAAGCACTCCAGTTACAACACTTCTAGGTGGAACCAATTGGAAATCCATTGCTAGTGGATATGCCCATACGGTAGCACTTAAGACTGATGGAACCTTGTGGACTTGGGGCCGTAATGATCTTGGACAACTTGGAGTCAATAATACTACATCTAGAAGCACTCCAGTTACAACACTTCTAGGTGGAACCAATTGGAAATCCATTGCTTGTGGTTTTTATCACACAACAGCACTCAAGACTGATGGAACTTTATGGACTTGGGGTTATAATAGTTTTGGACAACTTGGAGTCAATGATACTACATATAGAAGCACTCCAGTCACAACACTTCTAGGTGGAACCAATTGGAAATCCATTGCTAGTGGATATGCCCATACGGTAGCACTTAAGACTGATGGAACCTTGTGGACTTGGGGACGTAATAGTTATGGACAACTTGGAATCAATGATACTATATCTAAAAGTACTCCAGTTACAACACTTCTAGGTACAACCAATTGGAAATCCATTGCTAGTGGATATGGACATATTATAGCACTCAAGACTGATGGAACTTTATGGACTTGGGGTTATAATTTTCCTGGCCAACTTGGAATCAATGATATGATACCTAGAAGCACTCCAGTTACAACACTTCTAGGTGGAACCTATTGGAAATCAATTGCTTGTGGTTTTTATCACACAACAGCACTCAAGACTGATGGAACTTTATGGACTTGGGGACGTAATTATCTTGGACAACTTGGAGTCAATAATACTACAGATAGGATTACTCCAGTCACAACACTTCTAGGTACAACCAATTGGAAATCCATTGCTTGTGGAGGTGACCATACAATCGCATTGACAGCAGGACAATCAGTAGATTTTTCATAAATACTTCAAAAAACTATGTACGCACTTATTCATAATTCACAATTGATTTTAGGTCCAATTCAATATAATTATCGTTTGATTAATTCTGATCTGGAGGAACTTGATATTGAAAGTAGAGTATCTCCAAGAGATTATGAAAATATTCCAATTGAACTTGATAGTGACACAGAAACTTTTTTACTTCCTGTTGTTGAAATCATTCCACCTTACGATCCAAGATTTCAAGGAATTGGAAATTTTGAATGGGGTATTATTAAGGAAAATGATATTCCAATTAGAGTTGAAATGTCATATTTAATTAATGACAAATCACTAGAACAAATTAAAGAAGAATATAGAAGACAAGTATCACCAATTCGTAAAGAAAAGGAAAATACGACGATTGAAATACAACTAAATGGGTCTAGTGTTTTAGTTTCAACAAATCGTGAAGATAGACTATCTTTTGTGAGTAAATTGATGGCATCTCCTGGAGCGCATAATTTTAAGTTTGGTGGTGGTACATGGTTAGAAATCACTACTACTGAACTTGAATATATTATTTCTCAAATTGATTTAAAAGTACAAGAAGCATTTGATTGGGAATATCAAAAACTTCAAGAAATTGATGCGTGTACTACTGGTGAAGAAGTTTATAATGTAGTATTAATAGAACCTCAAGAAGTGGAGAATCCAAATGCCTTACCAACCAGTAACTAATTTTGTAGATAGTGGTGGTGGTGATTTGGGTAAAAATTTAATCACAAAAGATTATTTTTTAACCGTTTATCCAGAAATATTAAATTCTTTGGGTAATTCTGGATTAGTAGTAAGTCCCGAATTGTGGTCTTGGGGTTATAATTATTCTGGGGAGCTGGGAACCAATGATAGAACATTTAGAAGTACTCCAGTCAAAACAATACTTCAAAGTGGTAATTGGAAATTTGTTAATACTGCAAGAAGTACCATATCAGGAATCAAGACTGATGGGACTTTATGGATCTGGGGAAGTAATAGTTCTGGACAACTTGGAGTCAATAATACTGCATCTAGAAGTACTCCAGTTACAACACGTCTAGGTGGAACCAATTGGAAATCTATTGCTGGTGGATATAGTCATACGGTAGCACTCAAGACTGATGGAACTTTATGGACTTGGGGTGCCAATTCAAATGGACAACTAGGAGTTAATGATGATATAACTAGAAGTACTCCAGTCACCACATTACTTGGTGGAACTAATTGGAAATCGATTGCTAGCGGATCTACTTATGTAGTAGCACTCAAGACTGATGGAACTTTATGGTCTTGGGGTCGTAATGTTTATGGGCAACTTGGAATCAATGATACTACAAATAGAAATACTCCAGTCACAACACTTCTAGGTGGAACCAATTGGAAATCCATTGCTTGTGGAATAGATCATACAATAGCACTTAAGACTGATGGAACTTTATGGTCTTGGGGTCGTAATATTTATGGACAACTTGGAAACAATAGACAAACCTCTGTCACTACAGTTGTTATTACGGGAACAGCGACTGCTGGAGATAGTATTTTTTATACATCTGATACGACGGGACTTGATCCTTTTGGTTCTTATAATGCCATATATACAACTCCTCCAGCATATCCATTTGATGGACCTAATTTTAGTTATATACAAAATTTAATTACTAATGTTTCTGTAGAATTTAATTCTTTTTTGGGCGGCTTTAGTAGTAATTATAGTGGGACATTAACATTTGAACAAGTTTCTTCTCCAGATAGGTATACTCCAGTTACAACACTTCTAGGTGGAACCAATTGGAAATCTATTGCTGGTGGATATGGTCATACAGTAGCAATCAAGACTGATGGGTCTTTATGGTCTTGGGGTAATAATTATGCCGCAGAATTGGGAATTAATGATACTACACCTAGGAGTACTCCAGTTACAACACTTCTAGGTGGAACCAATTGGAAATCCATTGCTGGTGGAAGAATGCATACAATAGCAATCAAGACTGATGGGACCTTATGGGTATGGGGTGGTAATACTTATGGACAACTTGGAATTAATAATACTACATCTAGAAATACTCCAGTGACTACATTTCTTGGAGGAACTTACTGGAGGTCAATTGCTAGTTCTCCTGAATCTAGGCAGGTTGTAGCAATTCAATCTGTAGATTATATCTAAATACTTTAAAATACATTATTTTATATGAATCCTCTTGAGTTGGTCTCTAAGACATTATATTCTTTTAATGAAAAGGAATTAACATATCAACTTTTAGATGCTTTTGGAAAAAAAGCAGAAACTTTTCAGCAATATAATGAAGTAGCAAAAATATTTTTTGAAATTAAAAATTTTTCAAAAGCAATTGAATATGGTGAAAATGCATTAAAAAATGCATTACTACAAGAAGAAAAACATGTAACTTCTAAGAATTTAATTAGTGCTTACAATCAATGCAATTATCCAGAAAAAGCAATCACTCAAATTGAAAAGTGTAAAAAAATTACACCAAACGATCCAGAACTTTTATTTGAAGAAACCATATCTTATTCGCAACTAGGACAAACAGAAAAAGCACATAAACTTTTGTTTAATCTTTCAAAAAGAAAAAATTTACCAGAAGAAGTAGAAAAAAAAGTACAACACAATCTATCTGGATATTATTTTGATAAAGATGATTTGCACACAGCATTTTCACATTTTTTGATTGAAACTGAGAATGAAGCATATAAAAATATTCAATTACCATCTATTGAAAAGTGGAATGGTATTATTGAAGAAAATAGAACTATTGTAATTGATGCAAATTGTGGTGCTGGTGATGAAGTGATGCATGTTCGGTTTATGAAAAATTTAAAAGAACTTGGAATGAGACCAATTTGGGCAACCACAAGAAAACATCTATCGGAAATTTTTAACTATAATGGATTTGAATCTGTTTGTGTTTGGGATAAACCAGAATATCCAAAAGATAGTACATGGGTTTATGCTCTTTCTCTTCCGTATCATCTCAATCTTACAGTTCATGATTTGGGAAGAACTCCATATCTAAAACCACTTCCAGAAAAGGAAGAAAAATATTCATATCTTCAAAAAGATAAAAAGTTTAAGATTGGTATGTTTTGGAATTCAGACTCTGGATTTGAACAGGCACATTTTAGAAGTGTAGATTTCTTTGATTTGTGGAATGTAGTACATAAACCAGAATATTCGCTTTACTCTTTACAGATGAGTGATAATCCAGTTCCAGAAACTTGTAAAAATGATATTATAGAGTTTCATTCAAAAGACAGAGAGTTTGCTGATACTTTTTCGATCATTAATCAAATGGATTTGGTGATTACTTCTTGCACTTCTATTGCCCATATTGCAGCTTCAATTGGAAAAGAAGTCTGCGTTTTTGTTCCTATTATGGAATATTATTCTTGGACAAGTTTAACAGGAAAATCTTGGTGGTATGGTGATAATGTTCATTTATTTAAACAAAAGAAACCAAGAAATTGGAGTCATCCACTTAAGGAATTGGGAGAGTTTTTGAATTCATTATGAAATTTCATACTTTTTGTACAGATAATATTCCGAGTTCTTTAATTAATCAGCATTCTGAATGTTGTAAAAAATTAAATATAGAAATTGAATATCATTATGTTTCTTATGAAAATAATTTTCTAAGAATATATGAACAACATGGAGAATTTATGACTTTATTGATGAAATATTCTTCAGAAGATGTTGTATGTTTTTTGGATTTGGATTGTATACCTCATGATAGAGATGTATTGCAAAAATCTTATGATTGGGTAAAAGAAAATAAATCCTTTTGTGGAAATGCTCAAAATGTATCTCATACTAAAATGAGAAATCATGTCTATGCTGGTGCTTCTACATTAATGATTCATAAAGAATGTTGGGAACATTTGGGAAGTCCAAGTATGTCTTGTGTTTTTGAAAATGATCTTACTCAAATAGATACTGCACAGTTATTAACTTTGCGGGCAGATCAATGTGGATTTTCATATCGTCTCTTTTATCCTATAGGATATGATGGACCAGAAGAATATGAATTATCTGGATATGGTAAATATGGTAGGGGAACACTATATCCTGCTACTTATCATTTTTTTGCTCTAACTGAATGTCTGGATAATATTCCCGATCTTTGGACAAAAAGAGTAGAAAATATATTAAACAATCAAAAAATTATTCCAAATTATTATTCTTCTTTTTATGGATTATAAATTTTTATTTTTAGTTGGATCTTCTATTGAACATTTTGTAGAAGAACATTTTAGTCGTTATACTATGGAACAAAGATTCTTTCAGACCTTGGATACGATTGAATCTATAAGAACAAAAGTTCCCAATGCTTATATTTGTTTATTTGAATGTTCTTATCGACCTATTTCTGATGAATATAAAACAATTCTTCGGGAAAAGGTGGATTTATTTTTAGAGTTCTATGATGAACCCGGAATCAAAATTCTTTATGAAAATTTCTCAAAAAAACAAGAACTCATTACTTTTGGTAAATCTTTATTAGAAACTAGAGGTATTCTAAATTGTTTATATCTACTGAAAGAAAAACAAATTTTTACTGATGTAAATAGAATTTTTAAATTGACAGGAAGATATACCTTAAATGAAGATTTTCATATTCAAGATTATGAGAGTAAGTTATTAGAAAATTATTATATAGCAAAAACTTATACATATTTGGATGAAGAGAAAAAAATTATGAAAATTGATGATTTGGAAAATATCTATGCCTATCTTTATCATGCTGAAGGAATGATAGTAACTGGATTATGGTCTTTTGATAGAATGTTATTTTCTGAAACAATAGAGGCATTGGAAAGAAGTTTTGTATATCTTGAAAAAATGATACAATACACTACTGGAAATGATATTGAACACGCACTCTATAGGTTTTTAGATAAGAAAAAAATTATTCATACACCAAATCTTGGATTAAATGTAAATAAAGGAATGGAGACTGCTAATTATTCAATATGAAAGTAGCAATCTTTTATCATATCGGACAAATTGGTCTTGGTGCCTTTATCTATCAGCAACAACTTCATCGATTATATGCTTCTGGTTTGCTTGAAGAAGTAGATCATATTCATTTTGGTGTTAATGGGGATCAAAAACTTTTTAATGTTCCTAAAAAGGCAATTGTAAAAAGAAATACGAATTGGAAAGAAGAAACGGAAACTTTGATTGCTTTAAGAGATTTTGCTTTAGAAAATCCAGATTATAAAATTTTATATATTCATACAAAGGGAGCATCTAAAAATACTCTAGAATCTCAATCTTGGAGATTAATGATGGAATATTTTGTAATTGATCGATGGAAAGAGTGTGTAGAATATCTAAATGAATATGATTGTGTAGGTCAAACATGGACAGTTCTTGGGGATACTGTTTGGTCAAATGGTGACACTACTCCAAATGTTAATAATGTTGGACATTATCCTGGAAATTTTTGGTGGGCAAATGCATCTTATATTAATAAATTAGATCATGAATATTTGGGAACTGGTTATAGATTGGATAGAGAATTTTGGATTGGCACTGGAAGAAATTATAAATCAAAATCTTTAAATCCTTGGAAAAGTGATTTTTGTTTGAATAAAGATTTGAGTGATTATTATTTTTCAGAAATAGAGTATATAAAATGAGAGAATGTAATGGTTGCACTGCTTGCTGTACTTGGTTAATTGGTAATGCCTATGGGTGGGAATTTGGAAACGGAAAAACCTGTAAATTTTTGGAATGTAATGGATGTGGAATTCATAAAGTAAGACCAGAAGTTTGTGAAAAATATTTTTGTGCTTGGTCACAAGAACTTATAGATGAAGAATATCGACCAGATAAATGTGGAGTTTTAGTTTCTGTAGAACAAAATGAAAATGGACAATATCTAAAAATAATTGAAATTGTAAAAGGATCAATAAATAATAATATCGTAGAGTATTTTGAAAGTTGGAGTCAAAAAATGAATACTCCCATAATATTTGTAAAACAATAAGTAACAAAAATGCCTAGAAATCAAAGGGAAGAAGTTAATTTTCGATTTACTGAAAATAATGTTGAATATTCATTTTCTGATGTTTTTGTTCCTAGTGATATTTTTGTAGAAGGTGATTTATGGGCTTGGGGAAGTAGAGCTTCAGGATCACTTGGTAATAATGAGGCATCAACAGTTGGACAAAGAAGTATTCCAATCACTTTACCATTAGTAGCAGGAAAATTGGGAGTTTCTAAATGGTCAACTGTTTTTGCTGGTAGTGATTATTCGGCAGCAATAAAGACTGATGGATCTTTATGGTTATGGGGAAGCAATTCTGGAAAATTGGGCAATTTTCAAATAAATACTAGATCTACTCCAATTACTACATTTCTTGGTGGAAATAATTGGTCATCTATTTCCTTAGGAAGAAATCATACGGCAGCAATTAAGACTGATGGATCTTTGTGGTTATGGGGATCTACTAGTTATGGACAACTGGGTATTTTTGTTGGAGGAATTACCGCATTCCGAAGCACTCCAATTACTACATTTCTTGGTGGAAGTTGGTTATCAGTTTCTTGTGGAGCATTTCATACAGCAGCAGTCAGGAATGATGGAACAATGTGGTGTTGGGGGAGAAATGATACAGGAGCACTGGGGAATAATAGACCAGGATCGACAAATGCTGCTAATTATAGGAGTACTCCAGTCACAACAATTTTGGGTGGAATCAACTGGTCATCTGTTGCATGTGGATATGAATCCACAACATCAATCAAGTCCGATGGGTCATTATGGTCTTGGGGTACTGGTAGTGGTGGGCAATTGGGAGACAATAATGTCTTATCTAGAAGCACTCCAGTTACAACACTTTTAGGTGGATTTACTTGGTCATCTGTTACTTGTGGATCTTCACACATAGTAGCACTCAAGACTGATGGAACTTTATGGACTTGGGGAAGTAATACTAATGGACAACTTGGAGTCAATAATACTACAAATAGAAGAACCCCAGTCACCACATTACTTGGGGGAACCAATTGGAAAACACTTGGTATACTTAATTGTGAAACTATATCTTCAGTAGCAATCAAAACGGATGGAACTTTATGGACTTGGGGTGCTGGTGGTGATGGACAATTGGGAATTAATGCTACTCCTATAGGTAGAAGTACTCCAGTTACAACAATTATAGGTGGATATTTTTGGAAGTCGGCTTCCATTGGTCAAAATCATGGATTAGGTATTCAAGTCGCAACTAATGATTTTATTTAACTTTTAAAAATTATGAAAACTCTTTATTTTCTTTCTGGTCTTCCCAGAAGTGGATCTACATTACTAGGTTCTATTCTTTCTCAACATCCAAAACTTCAAGCAACTCCAACATCTCCATTGGCAGATTTACTTTGTTGGATTGATGATGGATTTTCTAAGTTGGATATTCAATACACTTATGATAAGGATAATATTCAATATAATACTTATCATTCAATTTTAGAAAACTTTTATAATCATTTAGAAAAACCCTGTATTCTTGACAAACACAGAGGTTGGTGCAAGAATGTTTCTTCTATTGAAAAATTTCTTCACCAAAAACCAAAAATTATAGCAACCAATCGTAGAATATCAGAAGTTCTTGCTTCTTATATTATTCTTATGGAAAAAAATAAAACTGATAACTTTGTAGATGATCATTTAAGAAGAGAGGGAAAGGTGATCACAACAACTAATCGAATTGAATGTCTTTGGAAAAATTATGTATCTGATTCATATGAAAGTTTAGTTTATGGACTTAAACATTATGGTGAAAATATTCATTTGGTAAATTATAATGATCTTACGCAAAATCCAAAAGAAACAGTTGAAAAAATTTATAAATTTTTAGAATTAGAGTTTCATCAACACGATTTTTCTAACATTCTAAATACTTGTGCCGAAGATAAGGATCATGCTTGGGGTATTGAAAATCTTCATAAGATTCGTCCAAAACTTCAAAGAACTTCACCACCTCCAGAGGAAATCATCGGTGAAGAAAATGTAAAACTTTATGATAAATTTAATATATGAAAAAGATTGAAGTATTTTTGAGACATTGTTATTACTCAAAGATTCAAGAACAACCAAATAAAGAAAGACCAGATTGGTGGAATAAAGAAAAAGTATTTGAAAACTTTAAGAATACTTTAAATTCTGAAACTACTAACTATACCATAATCTACGACGAGTATTATGGTAAGATAGAAGATACATTTCTTTCTTCAGAAGAAAATGTTCATATTATCAATGCTGGTGGTGAAGCAAAAAGTTTTTTAAGAACGATTGAATATATTTTATCAAAAGATTTTGATGATGAAACAATCATTTATTTTCTAGAAGATGATTATGTTCATAGACCAAACTGGGATATAATTCTACAAGAAGGATTTGAACTTCCTGTTTCCTATGTAACTCTTTATGACCATAGGGATAAGTATACTGAAATGTATGCTGATTTGATGAGTAAGATTTTGATTACAGAAAACTCTCATTGGAAACCAGTTCCCTCAACGACAAATACTTTTGCTACAAAGTTTAAAACATTGAAGGAAGATAAGAGAATTCATTATCAGTATTCTATGAATACAGAACCTACATTAGATCATCAAAAGTTTTTAGAACTAAATCAAAAGGGAAGATACTTAATTTCTTGTCTTCCTGGTTATTCAACTCATTCTGTAAAGGAATGGATTTCACCTTGTATTGATTGGAGTCAGTATCTATGAATATAACTTTATATGCGATTTGTAAAAATGAAGAAAAGCACATCGAAAAATTTATAGAAAATTCTAAAAATTTTCCTCATACTGTTGTGGTTGACACTGGTAGTACAGATAATACAGTTCAACTTCTACGCGATGCTGGTATAGAAGTTTATGAGCATCCTCAAATAAAAAAAGAATTTGACTTCTCAGTAGCAAGAAATCAGGCGCTTTCTTATGTAAAAACTGATTGGGCATTTTCTGTCGATTTTAATGAAGATATTCGGGATGTTTATTTTGAAGGATTGGAAATTATTGAAAATGAGTTCACAACATTCAAACATTTAAGATATGATGATAATGGAGATGAAAATCCAACACAATCAAATGAAGTTCATGTGAGATTTCATCGTACAAAGAATTATAAGTGGGTCAATGCTGTTCATGAAATGCCAGTTTTTGTTTCTACTGAAGAATTTTCTGAAGAAGTTTCTATAGAGACATCTATTAAAATCACTAAAAAAATTAATCGGTCAGTTTCAAAAGAACTTTTTTACTTTGATATTTGTGAAAGAGAATATCAGAAAGATCCTAATAACTGGTATTATATTTGGTTTATTTTCAATCATTACTTCAATGTTGGAAACTATCAAAAGGCATTTGAGTTTGGACAAAACTACTTGAATGTTTCTAAAGCATATTTTGATACTTTTAGAATCATTGCATTTATTAGATGTAGTGTTTGTTTAATGCATCTTCAAGATATGGAGAAATCTGCAAATTATTCTTTTCATGCATTGAGTGAATCTATGAACATGGGAGAACCATATCTATCTCAAGCATTTTCATATCTTAATGAGTTATCCAAAAAAATAAACAATCCAAATATTACTGTATTTGCAACTGCTTTTAATTCGGAAACTTTAAGATTTCCAGAAAGACATGAAGCAATTGATAAATTATTTTTAACTAATCTTTATGATATTCCCTCAACTTGTTGGACAGGTCATCGAGGATTTGCTGAATGGTTAGTTCGTCATTTAAAACCAAAGGTGATTGTTGATCTGGGAGTTGACTGGGGATTTTCAACATTTGCATTTGGAATGCCTAGAATTGGACATGTCTATGGTGTAGATACTTTTGAGGGGGACAAGTTCACTGGTAAAACTGGGGGGCAAAATTATGATTATGTTATTTCAAAAAGAGAAAAACTTTTTATGAAAGACAATGTAACTTTCATACAGGGGTATTTTGATGATATAGCAAAAACCTGGGATAAAAAAATTGACATCTTACATATTGATGGAGACCATTCCTATGATGCAGTTAAAAATGATTTTGAAACTTGGAGTCAATTTGTGAGTGAAGATGGAGTTATCTTACTTCATGATACTTGTGTTGAGACTATAAATGGAAATGAATATGGAGTTAAGCAATTCTTTGAAGAAATTGATTTACCAAAATGTACATTTACTCATACTTTTGGACTTGGTGTTATTTCAAAAAATCAAAAGTTAATTGATTTGATTCAAAATAATTTTGACTTGTCTAAACCTTTATGAAATATATTTTTGAGTATGGTTTATGGGAAAATGATTTTTTTCTTAATGAAATCTTACCAAAAGGAGAAGTTGAGTACATACGACAGGAAAATATTGAGAGTACTGAAAATATTTGTGATGTTTTTGCATTTGCTTATAGATTTCATAATTTTTTTGATATTAGAAACACTATACGAAGAATCAAACCAAAAGTAGTCATCATGACTTCTGATGAGTTTTACCAAGAAAATAATTCAATCTATAATGAACTTGGAAATGAATGTGAATTATTTTTAAGACAATATCATCATTCTGGAAATACTTATACAACAAATACGATTCATATTCCACTTGGTTATACTAATGGTTGTAAAGTTTTTAATATACCAAAAAAATTAAAGTGGTCTTGGTTTGGTGAAATTAAAAATGATAGAATTCAAATGTTAAATCAGTTTCGTCAACTTACATCATATTTGATTGGAAATTCTTTACCGAAAGAAGTAATGTGTAAAATTTATTCAGAATCTGTGTTTGTTCCTTGTGGTCGTGGAAACTCATCTTTGGATTGTTATCGTCTTTATGAAGCATCTATGAATGGTGCAATACCTGTGGTTGTGGGGTCAAAAGAAGAAATTGAATCTACATTCAAATACGAAGAAAATCCTCCTTGGATTTTTGCTGAAACTTGGAATGAAGCAGTAGAAAAATGTATGAGCACTGAAATTAATTCTCAAAGTGTGATAGAATGGTGGAATCGACGAATATCTAAAATAAAAACTAAAGTAAAACAAGTATTATGAAAATTACAATACCCATATCTGTAGGAGAACTCATTGATAAAATTACAATTCTTGAAATAAAATCTTTGTTAGTGAATAACGAATATATAGAAAGAGAATTAAATGAACTTTATAAATTAAGAAGTACAATAACTCAATACATTTTAGATTGTGAAATTAAACTAAAAAAAGTGAATGAAATTCTGTGGAAAATTGAAGATAAAATCAGACAGAAGGAAAAAAATGAAGAATTTGATGAAGAATTTATTGAATTGGCACGGAGTGTTTATATTAACAATGATAAAAGATCTGAAATTAAAAAACAAATTAATGAAAGAACTAATTCTGAATACCGCGAGGTGAAATTTTATGAAAAATATGCTATAATGTCTTCAAATTTGTAAAAAGTATGAATAACTTTGTCAAACTGGCCCTTGAAAATGGTGGATCTATTCATCCGCTTATAATTCCTGCATCTGAGTTACAAGGACCAGCAATTACAAACCCATCTATCTACAATGATAATGGTAGAATTCTTGTAAATCTCAGAAATATTAACTACACTTTATATCATTCTGAGAAGAAAAAGTTTCAGCATCATTGGGGTCCATTGATCTACATTCATCCCGAGAATGATCTTCGTCTTCGCACATGGAATTATATGTGTGAGATGGATGAGAATATGAGAATCAAACGGTATCACCGCATTGATACTTCAAAGCATCCAGATAAAGAACTTTGGGAATTTGTTGGACTTGAAGATGCAAGAATTGTTAGATGGAATGGTAAACTTTACACTTGTGGAGTTAGAAGAGATCTAGATACTATTGGTACAGGAAGAATGGAGTTATGTGAAATTGAAATTACTGAGAATGGTGTAAAAGAAATTAGTCAACATCGTATTCCAACTCCTGGTGATGATAAATCTTATTGTGAAAAGAATTGGATGCCAATTCTTGATATGCCATATCACTTTGTGAAATGGACTAATGGTACTGAAGTTGTTAAGTATGATATTGAAAAAGGTGCGACAGAAACTGTAAAACTTGTTGATTATAAGGAACTTGGTTGCATTGATCTTCGTGGAGGATCGCAAATTATTCCATTTGGTGATGAATATAGATTCTGTTTAAATCATGAAACTTTCCTGTTTCAAAGTGAACAAAATAGAAAGGATGGAATCTATAAGCATAGATTTACAGTTTGGGATAAAGATTGGAACATTATAAAAGTATCTCCACAGTTTTCTTTCTTGAATGCTGAGATTGAGTTTGCAGTGGGTATGTGTGAGTATGGTGATGATTATCTAATGACCTTTGGGTTTCAAGATAATGCTGCTTATCTCCTTAGAGTATCGCAAAAATTTGTTCAAGATTTTATTTTTAATGAGCAATTGAGTTAAATTTATGAAGATCAATACTTATCATATAAATTGTTATGGCAGTGTTACGAATTTATGTGAGATTGGATCAAAATATGGAACTGATAAATCACCTGTTTTCAATAATTTGAGCAAAAATTATTATAATCAAGAATATAGACATTCATATACTTCGTTTTATTCTATTTTGTTTTCTACTTTAAAAAATAAAACAATAAATTTTGGGGAAATTGGAATTGCTCACAATGCTTCAATTAAAATGTGGAGAGAATATTTTTCAAATGCAAAAATATATGCTTGGGATGGGTCTATTGAAAATATAAAGAAAGCAGAAAATGATCATCTAAATGATGTTGTATATGATTATATGCATACCTCATATGAAGAATCTATTCAAAAGGCATTTTTGAATAGTGAAGTAAAATTTGATGTATTACTTGATGATGCAAGTCATTTTTTCTGGGATCAAATAAGAGTAATTCGTTTATGTACTGATTATTTGAAAACTGGATCTCTTTTGATTATTGAAGATATTGATAAAAATTTACCAAATACAGATTACATAACAGAGATTACGAAGTATGGTCATGATAAATTTTTTGATGATATTTCATTTATTGAGTTTGATCATAAAAATACTGAATTGGGAGACTTTAATAATGATAAAATTATTTTAATGGTGGCAAAATAAATGAGTTTAGATTATAGAAATTGTATTAATTTTGCACTTCCATATTTGCCTATGAATTCAATAGTGATTGATGTTGGATGTAATATCGATCCGATAGTAGAAATGAACTATGCGGAGTGGATTGAAAATTGGAATGATGACTTTACTTTTCTTGTACTGGAAAGTCTACCTAAAGCAAAATGTATTGGTATAGAACCCCTACATTGGGAAACTTATGAAAAAAGATGGGAAAATGATCCTAGGGTTGATTTATTCAAAATAGGTTTATCTGATAGAAATTGTTTTGAAACAATATTTTTTCCTGGAGTTCATCATGTTATTTCTAGTTTTTATAAACAAGAATTTTTTAATCAATATGATGTTCAAACTAAAGAAGTTGAATGCAAAACATTAGATGCATTAAGTTCTGAATTAAACTTGGAGCACATTGATTACTTAAAAATTGATACAGAGGGAGCAGAGTATAAAATACTTTCAGGTTCAACAACACTTCTTGAAGACAAAAAAATATCCTTTATTCAATTTGAATATGGTCTTTCGGACAATACTATACCTTCTGTAGAACTAATTTGTAACTTGTTAAGTGAATATGACTATAAAGAAGTTTTAACTTCTGGAAGAGAAAAACTGTGGGTAAATGGACAGATATATAAAACAATGAATTAAAAATTTATATGAAAACAAATAATAAAATTTCATTGATATGTGCCTGCAAAAATAGAATTAAACCTCTTTTAATTTCTTTGGCGTCATGGTTATTGATTGATGAGATTGTAGAAATTATTATTGTTGATTGGAACTCGGATGAACCAATTGATTATATTACTAATTTGGATCCTAAAATTAAAGTAATAAGAGTCTCTGATCAAGAATTTTTTAATCAACCACAACCATTAAATTTAGCATTAAAACTTTGTACTCAAGAATTTGTAATAAAAGTCGATTCTGATCATGTTTTTAATCCTTATTGGAATTTCTTTGATAGGTATGTGATTGATGATAATTCTTTTGTTTGTGGAGATCCTAGTATTAGTAATATAGATGGATCTGTACAACCTTATTTTGTATATTTAAGAGGAATTCTTTATATTAAAAGAAAGTTTTTGGAAACAGTTGGTGCATGGAACGAAAATATGGGAGAATATTATGGTGGAGAAGATGGTGAGATAGAAAATAGATTGGAATTATATGGATTAACCAAGCAAAAATTAAACTTGGATTATACACTTATACATATTCCACATTCAAATAAGGAAAGAATTTCAAATTTTAAGGGATATACTTCTAATACTAATTTGAATGAGTCTGTAAGAGGGCAGTTATCTCAAGGTTTGAGTGGAAATGAATTAGAATGGAATGTTGAATATGTTTTAGCTGAGAGTCATATTAATTCTAATGTACAAACATTCTATAATTCTACTTCTTACTATGTTGAACCAAAAACAAACTGGGACATAATTCAATTAGACGATCAAAATTATATTGCGAACATGGTATAATAGTATGAATAAGATAGTTTTTAAAAGGAGATAAAAATATGATACTAGATTTTGATTATGTCTATGACAAATATAATTTGAATGTTTCTGGACTCCTTCATATTGGCGGACATTATGGTGGTGAGTTGCAGAAATATAAGTCTCATAATATAAACAATATTGTTTTGTTTGAACCATTATCTTCAAACTTTTTAGTACTAAGTGAGGCAGTAAAGAATATTGGTGGAAATATTGTTGCCCATCAAGTTGCTCTTGGGAATGATAACCGAAAGGTTACAATGAACATCAGTAGCAATGAGGCACAGAGTAGTTCTATTCTCACTCCAAAGGTTCATCTGACTGCACATCCAGAAGTTTCTTTTTCTGGAACTGAAGAAGTTGAGATGAAGAAACTTGATGATTATGATTATAAAGATTATAATATGATCGTTGTCGATGTTCAGGGATACGAACTTGAAGTTCTGAAAGGAGCATCTCAAACATTGCACAATATCGATTACATTTATTGTGAAGTTAATCGTGATGAAGTTTATGAAGGTAATGCAAGAGTAGAAGAAATTGATGAGTTTCTTTCTACTTATGGATTTAAAAGAGTAGAAACTCAATGGTATTATACTGAGGTATGGGGGGATGCTTTGTACATGAAAGAAAAAAAATCTAGCCCTAATGTTTCATTAATTTGTGTATGTAAGAATCGTCTTGAGTCTCTTAGAGTTTCTTTAAGTTCTTGGTTACTTTTTGATTCAATTAAAGAAATTATTATTATAGATTGGGATTCTGAAAAACCAATTCATAATTTGACTCAGTGGGATCCTAGAATCAAAGTGATTCATGTGAATAATAAAAAATATTTTAATTTAGCACAACCACTGAATCTTGCCGCAAGTCAGGCAACTGGAGATTATATTTTGAAGGTTGATACTGATTATATAATAAATCCATATTATAATTTCTTAGAATCTTATTCAATTGATGAAACTTGTTTTGTGAGCGGTGCTCACGATGCTCCAGATTTGGTTTATGATATTAATGAAGGTGGAGAATATGCCGTAGATATGGCGAAGAATGAATTTATGAATGTTGTTGATTATGTGAATTGTTTCAGTCACTACTTCAGATATTTGAGAGGAATGCTTTATGTATCAAGAGATAATTTTTTAAGAGTAAATGGATATGATGAATCAATTCATACTTATGGATTTGAAGATGGCGATATGGAAACCAGACTCAAATCATTGGGATTAACACATAAGAAGATTTCTTACGATCATTCTTTAATTCATATCCCACATTCCGATAAGAAAAGAATAGAAAATTGTAAGTATGATTTGCATGATGAAAAGGAAATAAGATATAATCTTTCTCATTTCTATAGTGGAGATATACTAGAAGCACAAACTTATTATGGAGTTGTAAGTCGTTTAGTGCAAAAAAATGGAGATGTTTCTAGAAGAAAAGGACGTAAAATAACTTGGAAAATTAATCAGATTGACGATCAAAACTATGTTGCTGAAGATACAATTATGTTAAAATTAAAAGAATTTCCATCTGTTAATTATGTAAGTCTTGAAGAAAGTACAGATCGTCAAACAACTCTTGTAAATCAATTCTATGAACATGGAATTACTAATATCAATTCTGTGATTTCAAAAAGATTTGCAGAATCAAATGATGTAGTTACTGGTAAGTATGCTTATACTCTGAATGATGGCACAAAAGGATGTGTAGTATCTCATCTTAAAGCAATCAAAAACTGGTATGAGAATACTGATGAAGACTATGGATTCTTCTGTGAGGATGATCTGAGTCTTGAAACTATTCAGTACTGGAACTTTACATGGGAAGAATTTATTAAAAAAATTCCTTTGGATGCTGAGTGTGTTCAACTTCTTACTATTCGTGGTGACTTTGAAACCTTTGAACTCCGTGAGAGGCAGTGGAATGATTGGGCAGCAACAGCATATATTATCACTAGAGATTATGCGAAGATGTTAATTGATACTTACATTCGAAATAATACTTATCATCTTGAGGTGCCAAATTCTGAGGTAATGCCTTTGATTGAAAATATTTTATTCTCTGGTAAGACTTATACTGCTCCTTTATTTGTAGAAAATATAGAATTTAATTCTACATTTGTCGGTTCTGATGATGATGTTAATGATGGACAAAAGAGAGATCATTATTATGCTCATGATACAGTGTTGAATTATTGGAAAGGAAATTTGCAAGAGAAGAAGATACCTAAAAGTAAATCATTTACTATTAAACCTCGCAAACCTAAGTCAAAAATCGTTGATTGCTTTCCATATTTTAATGAGAAAGAAATTCTAGAATTGAGAATTAATTTACTTAAAGATCATGTGGATAAATTTGTAATTGTTGATGCAAATAAATCTTTTACTGGAAAAGAAAAACCATTTACATGTAAAAATACACTTAAAGAACTTGGTCTGTGGGATGAAAATAAAATTCAAGTAATTGAACTTGATTTACATTCTGATGATGATGAAATTGATTTTACTGATACTGACAGGCATTTCAATCATAATGATCCCAAATTGATGCTAATTGGATCTCGTGAGAGGATGCAAAGAAATGCACTTCTTTCTATTGTAGATCAATTTGATGATGAAACTGTGTTTATTGTGAGTGATTGTGATGAAATAATTAATCCAGAACATCTTACTTATGTTCCTAATATTATTAGAAGTAATCCAAATATTATCTTTAAAATTCCCTTGGTATATTGTGAAGGTAGAGCAGATTTAAGATTGTTTTATGAATCAAATAATAATCCAGTTCAATGGGACTGCTCTATGTTCTTGGCGACAAAAAATCAGTTAAAAACTCATACGCCAAATGAAATTAGATCTAATTTTAATATTTCTTATCCCATTTCATATATTGGTCAATATGAAAATGAAAATTATCTAAGATATGAAGATATGGGATGGCATTTTAGTTGGATGGGGGATACTGATAGAAAGAAATTAAAATCTTTATCTTATAGTCATTATGATCATGAATTTGAACATATCATTTATAAAAAATGTTCTGGAAAGTTGATGGAAGAATTCATAGAAAATCATAAAGCAGAGGAAGGAAATATTAGTGTTTCTGGGCATATTGGAACGGTTATGAAAAAATATCCACAAGAAACTCTTCCTCAAATTATTTTTGATTTACCAAGAGTTAAAGAATTTTTATTGCCGAGTATTTCATCAAAATCTGAATTTGAAGAATTACTTACGAAATATTCTTTAGATACTGAAAATGCAGATCATAATTTTGCATTGGGCGTTTGGTATGAAAATCAAGGTCATACTGCACCTGCACTTTCATATTATCTAAGATGTGCTGAGCGAGCAGAAGATGAAGATCTTGCTTACGAGGCTTTAATTCGCGGATCTTATTGTTATGAAAAACAAGGAACAAGAGATGGAAGTTCAAGATCTATGTTGTGGCAAGCACAAGCGTTTCTTCCTCACCGCCCAGAAGCATATTTTCTTCTCAGTCGTTTTGCTGAAAGAAGAGATTGGTGGCAAGATTGTTATCTAAATGCTGATTTAGCTCTTAGGTATTGTAGATTTGATTGTAAATCTTTGAGAACTGATATAGAATATCCAGGAAAATATGGACTTCTCTATGAAAAATCAGTTGCCAGCTGGTGGTGGGGTAAGGGAAAAGAAACCAGACAACTTCTTCAGGAAATCAAGGAAAATTATGAACTTACTCCAGAATATTATGATATTATAGGAAAAAAACTGATGGGATATGCCAGTGGACATGTTCCTGAAGAAGAAATTAAATATAATAAAAGTAGATATGGTGATTTTAGATTTGAATTTGATGGATTAGAAAGAATTGAAAGGAATTATTCTCAAGCATTTCAAGATATGTTTATTCTTTCTTTACTTAATGGTAAGAAAAATGGACTTTACTTAGAAATAGGAGCACAAGAACCTTTCTTCCAAAATAATACTGCACTTTTAGAAACTGAATATGATTGGAAAGGTATTTCTATAGAGATTAGGGAAGATCTTTGTAATATGTTTAGACAGCAGAGGAAAAATTCTATTGTTTGTCAAGATGCAACTACAATCGATTATACATATTTGTTAGATGAATTTGGACAAGGAAATGTTTTTGATTATTTGCAGATTGATTGTGAACCATCAAAAACAACCTTTGAGATTCTTCTCATGATTCCATTTGAAAAATACCAGTTTGGTATTATTACTTATGAGCATGATCATTATGTAGATATGACCAATTCTTATAGAAACAAGTCAAGGGAATATTTGGAATCAAAGGGATATAAACTCATTGTAACGAACATTTCTGCTAATGAGTTCTGCCCATTTGAGGATTGGTGGTATCATCCAGATCTAATTGATCAAGAAATGGTAAATAAGATGAAAAATATTTCTGATGTCACTGATGTTAGAAAATACATGTTCAATTAAATAGAAAGATAAAATGAATTTTACAATTTATTCAAAAGAAAATTGCCCATACTGTCATAAAGTTAAAACTGTTCTTGAGTTGACAGGAAATAGGTTTGTGGTGTATAATTTGGGAGAAGACTTTACTAAGGAAGAATTCTATTCTGAATTTGGTGAAGGTTCTACTTTTCCACAAGTTCTTTGTGATGATCAAAAACTTGGTGGATGTGTGGATACAGTTAAATTTTTAAAAGAAAAACAAGTTGTTAGATAAGAACCTAAATAAAAATGGCAATCATGGTATGAACCGTGGTGTCGAATTGATTCTCTCAGGAGGAAAAAGAAAGCAGACCTATCCATTTCATATCATTTTTGAAAAGATGATTTGCTTTCTAAAACGGGAAGTAACCATCTATTTTGAATTTTCCTTCAAATTGAGGAAAAGAGATCAGTAATTTCCCGGAGAAAAGAAATGTTAGCAATCAGTCTAGTATTCGGTTCATTTTTAACCGTTTTATTTCTTATAGTGGGACTTATAGGTGGTTGGGTGGCCAGAGAGTATATGATGAACTATCGGGAGATTCCAAGACCTCATCCCGAAATGTTCGATAATCAAGGAAACTTGATTCCAGATGAGGTCATAGCATTTAATTTTGAAAACTATCATGACTACGACGACACAGAAGAAGACGACGATTAAACCAAAAACTGTAGTAGCAAAAGAACCTGCAGTAATTGAAGAACTTCCAGTAAATCCATTTTCATATGAAGTTTTGAATCTTGTATCAAAACAGCGTTCAAATGTGAAAAAGGTTGAAGTTCTTAAAAAATATGATCATCCTTCCTTGAAGGCATTGTTTATTTGGAATTTTGATGAAAGTATTGTTTCAGTTCTTCCTCCAGGGGAAGTTCCTTATGCTGCAACAAGTGAGCAAAATTCTTTCAGTGGAACTCTTTCTGAAAAGATTGAAGATGCTGTAAGCAAAATGAGTGAGATGGGATCTAATTCTCTTGGTTCTCAGGATCAAGGTAGATCATCAATTCGTAAAGAATATCAAAAATTTTATAATTTTCTAAAAGGTGGTAATGATAGTCTAAGTTCTCTTCGTAGAGAAAGTATGTTTATCAATATTCTTCAAGGTCTTCATCCACTAGAAGCAGAAATTCTAATTCTTGTAAAAGATAAGAAACTTGATACCAAGTATAAGATTAGTAAAGAAATTGTTTCAGAGGCATATCCTGATATCCAGTGGGGAAATCGAGTATAAATTTAATTTTTAATTATGAGGAAATAACTTTGGAAAATACAACTAAAGACGATCCAATGTCAGCAGAACAAGAAAAGACATTCACTAAAGAGAATATAAAGGAAGTTTGGTCCAGTCAAGAACGGGAAACTTCCAAGTCTCGCTATGGGTGTGAAATTCTACAAGAAAAGTGTACTAAACAAGATGCAAAAAATAAGCAATTGCCTATTGATTCGTATCTAGTCACTTACATGATTGATGATAATATTTTTTATGATATTATTAGGGCAAGTAAAAGAGTTGATATTTTTGACATGTATTATGATAAATTTGGAAACTGTCTTAAATCTATGGAGTGGACTGATGGTAGAATAAGTCCTAGACTCTGGGGATATAAACCACCTCAAACCAAAAAGAGAAAATGATTTCAAAAATACTGGGAAAAATTTTCCGGTATTTTTTTGTTTGTACAGGATTTTATAAATAACTAAAAAGACGAAAAAACATGAAATCGTTTAATCAATTTTTGCAAGAATCATATTTGAATGAAGAACCTGCTGGTAGACCAATGAAGAAAAGAAAACCTGGTGGACCAACATATGAACAAGAAATGCAAAAAATAAACGCTAGAGAGGCTGAGGCGGCGGCAAGAAAAGCACAGAGGGGTCCAACAGGTGCTGCTGCGGATTCTACGACACAATTTAGACGACAGGGAACTACTACTAATGTTTCTGGACCAGATGTGAGGGGGGGAACTGAAAAGGCGGGGGCATTAGCATTAAGGCCAGAACCTGGTGCATTAGCAAAAACGCCAAAGTCTTCTGGTGCATTAGAAAAAACATCAAAATCTGGTATTAGGGGAGAAAATGGAACAGGTGGTGAAATGGTAAAGGCACAAGAACCTGGTAAATTAGCACGTTCTACTGGTAGGAATCCGAGTATTCCAGATGCTATGCTGAGAGGAGCACAAGATGCTGCAAATAAACCTCCTGCCACACCTAAACCTCCTGCTTCTACACCTACTAAACCTTCTTCTTCTGTAGGAAAACCACCAGCACTTTCTTCAACCAATGCGAGAAGGGCAGCTGCAGAAGCAAAGAAAGCAGCAGCAAAGGCTGGAAGTGGTCCAGGCGGAAAAGCAATCGTCACTCCAGCACCATCTTCTGGTCCAGGTGGCGGCCCTGGAGGTGGCGGCCCTGGCGGTGGCGGCCCTGGAGGTGGCGGCCCTGGAGGTGGCGGCCCTGGCGGTGGCGGCCCAAAACCACCAACTGGACCAAAATTAAAAGTTCCTGCAGGTGCTAAAAAAGCACTTAGAATTGGTGGTAAATTACTGGGCCCAGCGGCCGCTGCTCTTGATGTTGCCGATGAGAGATCAAAGGGATCTGGATGGTTAAGATCATTGGCAAAAGGTGCCGTAGTTGCCGCTGGTGGTGCCGCTGGTGGTGCTGCTGGAACTGCTGCTGGTCCAGTTGGAACATTTGCTGGTGCTACAGGTGGTGCGATGGCAGCATCTAAGGCATTTGATGTTGTTGCTGGAAAGAATGCAAGAGAAAGAGCAGCAGATAGAATGGCGAATCGCCAAAGACAAGCAGGAACTGCTGTTAAAGGTATTGGTGGTAAAACTACATTCAGTCAAACCAAACCAGGTGGTGCTGGATTCATGTCAACTGGTTCTGGATCACAAAGAAAAACAGTTCAACTTGCCAAGACTGGTGTAGTTCAACGAGGTGGACAATCTGTTGCGGGTCATCTTGCATTCAAGACAGATTCGAAAGGTCAAAAACAAGCAGTCTATAAGGCACCACCTGCTCCTGGAACTGGAACTAAAAATCCATTAGAAAGAATTGGTAGATCTTTATTTAAAGGTGCTTATAAGCAATCTGATGCCGCGAATGCTGCTAGAAACCTTGCTGCTGCAAGACAGAATGATGCTAATCGCCAAAAAGCACTTGGAGTCAAGTTCGGTCCTGGTAAATAAAACTTTATCTTAAGTTATAAAACTACTTGACTAAATATTCACAATGAGGTTATAATACCTCTACGTTCAACCCATAAGGGTCGGAAGTAAGCCGACGTGGAACGGATCGTTCATCTATGGAAACACTCTTACTCAGTTGTCTTCAGGCACAATTGATTATTGGAAGAGTTATGAAGGCAAATATGCCTCCACAAACTCGTAATAATTTAATTTGGGAAATCAAACAGATTACTCCCAAAGGGTGTAAAATAGACGCAACCGCCGACTGAAGGAACGCTCTTTAACCTAAACCCCTAAGGAGAAAACCTAATGTCACAAGTAAAAGTAAAAACTAATAATAACTGGCAACTTGTTCTAATCAAAAAACAAAAAGAGAAAGAACAACGCGAACATCAAGCAAAACTAGCAATGGCGATGCGCTGATATTCTAGGAGGGATTGATTCCCTCCTTTTTTTATGCTAAAATGAATTGAAAGAATTTTAACCTATGGATAAGGAAAAAGTAAAACTTATCGTTCGTAATTTGGAACTCCTTGTGGATTCTTTGAAGGCAGAAATTTATTCTGATGTATCATCATATCGATTTGATGATATTGTACCAAGAGAAGTAGATTATGATGAAGTATTCGAGGATGACGATGACTAAAAAGGCAAAACAATTGGTAAGGATGCTTGAGAAACTTACAAAACAGGATCATTTATATTCTGGTGAGAAACTCAAAGAAATGAAAGCACAATTGCGAGTTGTAAAAGAAGAACTCGCACAGATCGAAGCACAACACTCAAAAGGATTTGGAAAGAAATGAGACCTATTAAATCAAAAGATCTACTTGAACTTGATAAGAATCTTGAGGTAGTAAAACTTCAATGCTACCCAATCCCAGAACAAGTAATTTGGCAAGCAGGTAAGGGTGATTATTCTGAAGTTCCTATTCATCAAGTGGAAGTTCCTAGCAATCAAAAATGTGGTGAGTGGGTTGTAGAACAACTTCTGGCAAATGAAAGGGGACATTGGGGACCTTTAGAGCATCCACAAATTACATTTTCTTGTGCTGGATTTGTTCATAATGTAATGGTTCAGGCAAGAACTCATCGTATCGGAACTACTTGGGATGTTCAATCTCAACGTTATACTGGTAAGCGTGTAGTCAAAGTTGCGAGTGGGGAACTAGATGTTGAAGAAGTCTTCTATGTGCGTCCTGTGGGGTTCTATACCAATCGTAAGGGAAAGAAGTATGAGTGGACAGGAGAAGATAGACAAGATGAACTACAATGGATTCTGGAGGGGTGTAAGCGTTATGCTGTAAAGTATGATAAGGGTATGTGTGAAGAGCATATTCGTGATTATCTTGCACAAGCAATTCGACAGAACTTTGTAGTTTCATTCAACCTTCGTTCTGTACTTCACTTTATGGATCTTCGTTCTAAACTTGACGCACAACTTGAGATTCAAGCATTATGTGATTCTTTTGCACCCGAACTTCAAAAATGGACTCCAAATGTTTGGGCATACTATGAAGAGAAGCGTCTTCATAAGGCGCGTTTGAGTCCTTAATCTAAATAATCATACACATTATTATAAAAAATGGCAATTTATCCGATTATTCACAAAGAAACTGGTGAGACGAAAGTGATTGAAATGAGCGTTCATGACATCACACAGTGGTATCAGGACAATTCCGAATGGCAAAGGGATTGGTCGCAGGGATCCGCAAGTCCAGGAGAGGTTGGTGAGTGGAAAGATAAACTCATCAGTCGCAATCCTGGATGGAATGATGTTCTTCATAAGGCAAGCAAAGCACCTGGTTCTCGCGTAAAGAAAATCTAATGGCAAGAAGAAAAAGGACGAATGATCAACCAATCGGTGTTGGTCTTACAACCCGCCAAATGAAAAGAAAGAAGGCACTCGGAAGTGAGTATCTATTAGATATTGATCCACTCACAGACAATCAAAGAAAACTTTATGATGCATATGCCGAAGGCAAGCATCTTGTCGCATATGGTTGTGCAGGAACTGGTAAGACTTTCATCACTCTTTATAATGCTCTCCGTGAAGTTCTTGATGAAAGAACTCCTTATGAGAAAATTTATCTGGTTCGTTCTTTAGTTGCTACCAGGGAGATTGGTTTCCTTCCTGGTTCCTATGAGGATAAGTCAGACATCTATCAGATTCCTTATAAGAATATGGTAAAGTATATGTTCCAGATGCCTTCTGATGCAGAGTTTGAGATGCTCTATGGTAATCTTAAGTCACAGGAGACCATTAAGTTCTGGAGTACCTCATTTCTAAGAGGAACCACACTTGATAACTCTATTGTCATTGTAGATGAATTTCAAAACTGTACGGCCCACGAACTTGATTCAATCATTACTCGTGTTGGTGAGAACTCTAAGATTATGTTTTGTGGAGATGCTTCTCAGTCGGATTTGCAGAAATCTAATGAGCGTAATGGAATTGTTGATTTTATGAACATCTTGCGTAAAATGCCATCTATTGATATAATAGAGTTTGGTGTCGATGATATTGTTCGTTCTGGACTTGTCAAAGAATATATTATTGCAAAATTAGAAGCAGGTTTTTAATGTTCAATCATGTTGATTTGATTCTCCCGAAACTTGAAAGGGAGACTATAGATGGCATTCGTTATTATAAAGTTCCTGATGAAGATGAGATTCTAAAACTTTTTTCCATTACTTCTGTTACAAGTCATTTTAATCGTGAAATATTTGTTAAGTGGCGTAAAAGGATTGGTGAGGCGGAAGCGGAGAAGATTACTAAGGCAGCTACTTCTCGCGGTACAGATATGCACTCTCTTGTGGAGAATTATCTTTACAATAAAGATTTACCGTCTGTTCCGCCATTGCCGGATTTTCTTTTTAAGGTTGCGAAAGCGGAACTGAATCGTATAAATAATATTCACTCTCTTGAAGGTTCCCTATATAGTAAGCAATTAGGTATTGCAGGAACCGTTGATTGCATTGCAGAATACAACGGCGAACTAGCAATCATCGATTTTAAAACTTCTAAAAAACCTAAACCACGCGAGTGGATTGATCATTATTTTGTTCAATGTATGGCGTATGGTTGTATGTTATACGAAATTACTGGTATAATGGTAAAGAAATTAGTCATTATTATGGCTTGTGAAAATGGAGAATGTGTAGTTTATGAAGAATACGACAAAGGAAAGTACATCAAATTACTCTCCGAATATATTAGAAAGTTTGTTAGAGATAAATTGGAACTCTATGGAACCAGATAAAACACTAAGAAAAGATGGAAAGTCTAATGTAAGAAATGACTCTTTTTATGAATACTCTCCAAAGTATGAAGAAACCTTACAACAAGCAATAGAGGATAAGTTTCTGACTCCCTCCAAGTTTTCTCTAGAAATAGAGAAGATTGTTGCGGAGGAGAATATGAATTACATCGATGCTATTTGCCATTATTGTGAGATTAATAAGATTGAGGTAGATTCAATTACGAAACTTGTATCTAAACCCCTCAAAGAACGATTGAAGTATGATGCTATCAATCTAAACTTTATGAAAAAAACTTCAAGAGCAAAACTTCCCCTATGAGTCCTTTTGAATGCTATCAACATTATTTGAGTCTTAAGTCACACTTTACAAATCCAAAATACGACTTCTTTAAATATGGTGGGAAGTCTAGAGCAACTCTAACTTCCTTCAATAAACGCAAAGATAAGTACTGGTTCGAGAAAACAAGTCGCAAATACGCCGATAAAGAAATTGTAGATTTTCTAGTATCAAATTTTGTTGCTACAGACACCCCACAAAACACATGGATTGGAGAAATTATAAATTCTGGCGAAAGAACATACGTCGAGTGGATGAAACGACAGCAGAGTTTGACCTACTTGTTCAAAGAACAATCGGAAGAATTACTCTCGGAAATAAAATTAGAAGATGCTTTCAACTGTTCGAGGGGTCATCCACCAGTTCTAAAAAAATTCCTGGGGGGGAAGATTGGTATTGAAACTCTAGTGATTTATGATATAATATTCATGTTCGGGAATGTATTTGATACGAAACTAATGGATCCTGTCTGGGAAACTGTAAGTTTAAAAATCAAGAAGTACAAACCATTTCTAAATATTGATAAGTTTCAGTATAAAAAACTTCTACGGGAAATTGTAAATGAGTAAATTCTTTGATTCTGAATTGATTCAGGAAGAACTAGAAGAAATTAATGATCTTCAAAAGTTCATTTATGGAAGTATTTTGTCATTTGGTTCAATGACCCGTGAAGATAAACTGGAACACATTGAAAAGATGACTTTGTTGCTAGAAAAGCAGCGTATTATGTACACAAGACTTTCTCTTTCTGATGATCCACAAGCGGTTGAGATGAAAGAGAATCTCCGCAAATCTGTGGCAATTATGGGATTTCCCCCTGACACAGATATGAATTTACTATTCAATAGTATGACTAAAACGATTGAATCTCTCAAACAATTTATTGACAAGTGAGATCATTTTTGTTATAATATCTAAGTAAATCCAAAACATTCAATTTACCCAAAAATCCAAATGTCTTTTTCTGATCTTAAGAAACAATCCAAACTTGGTTCCCTGACTGCTAAACTGGTCAAGGAAGTCGAAAAAATGAATAATAACGCATCATCTGGTGATGATCGTGTATGGAAACTCGAATGCGATAAGAGCGGAAATGGTTATGCCGTCATTCGCTTTCTTCCTGCTCCTAACGGCGAAGATCTGCCGTTTGTAAAACTGTACTCACACGCCTTCCAAGGCCCTGGTGGTTGGTTCATTGAGAACTCTTTGACTACTCTGAACCAGAAAGATCCTGTATCGGAACTCAACTCCGAACTCTGGAACAATGGGACCGATGCTGGTAAAGAGATTGCTCGTAAGCAGAAGCGCAAACTGACTTATGTGAGCAATATCTATGTAGTGAAGGATCCTGCTAATCCTGATAACGAAGGTAAAGTCTTCCTTTATAAGTTCGGTAAGAAAATCTTTGATAAGATTACTGCCGCAATGCAACCTGAGTTTGAAGATGAGACTCCTATTGATCCGTTTGACTTCTGGCAGGGTGCTAACTTCAAACTGAAGGCAAAGAACGTTGCTGGTTATCGTAACTATGATTCCAGTGAGTTTGCTGCACAAGGTGCCATGCTCGATGATGATGATGCAATGGAAGCAATCTGGAAGAAGCAGTATTCTCTTGCAGAACTCGTTGCTGCCGATCAGTTCAAGTCTTATGATGAACTGAAGAAGCGTCTTGATTATGTACTTGGTAACAAAGGAACTCGTCGTCAAGATCCTGAGGTTGCTGATGAAGAATCAACTTCCCGTGGTCCCGTTCGTGAACTTGATGAAGATCTTCGTACTCAACTGAGTAATCTGAGTTCTTCTAAATCTTCTTCAATTGATGAAGATGAAGATGATGATACTCTAAGTTACTTTGCAAAACTTGCCGAGTAATAAGATCGGGGAGGGAAACCTCCCCTTTTTTATGGCATTGTGACTCTAGTATTCTCAGTACGAATTAGAGTCTTATCGATATATTGTGAAGACTTATCATAATACATAATTTTTCTCATATCATTTAAGTATTGCTGTAGGAATCCTTTCTTGAGAATATAAATTGTTCTTTTAGTTTCATTTTTTCTTACTTCGTATTCATAATTACTAATTCCTGTAACTGGTGCTGGAGTGATATTTTGAGTTGGAATATCTGGATCTATAATTGTGAAATTATAATCAACAACTTTACCTGCAGGAAGAATTAAACGACCTTGTGAGTCCTTAACTTCTTTAGTTTCATAATGATGTAATGCATTTAATTGAGTTCCATAAATTTCTTCTGCATAGTTGTAAACATCTTTATTGGACAAAGGCCACTCATTTCTAATATTGATAATTCCTGCAGTTAGAATTACAACCCAATCCAAGTCTGATCTACCATAAAGTTCTTCTGCCACAGTATCGGGACGAGCACCATCTCGAATTTGGTACTTATTAAAAAGAGTAAAAACATTCTGAAGATCATCACGAAGTTTAACTCTGCGAAATAAATTCTTTGCACGAACATAAGCATCCGAAGATACTCTATCAACAAAAGGTGATTGATATTCTAGATCAGGAAGTTCCCTAAAGTATCCCATTAGTATCCAACTCCATCGGTTAAAGGAATCTTATCATAATCATCGAAGTAAATTGGATTCAATTCTTGAAAAGAAAGTGAAAGTGTCATATGAACTGGTGTCGCATCTTCATAAGTTGCATAAACATTAGATGCGGTATAATTAACTCCCATATTTACTAAAGCACATGGTTTAAATGAGTGAAGAAATGGGTGTTTTTTGTTTCCTGATTTATAAGTTAATTGAAATACTTCAGGAGAACTAATGAATAGTCCACCACCAGTACCACCTGAAGTTTTGGCCGACATTGACTGTTTGAAAGTTCTTATGATTTGTTTAACTACTGTCGCTTCTTTGTCAAATCTGGGTGCAAGATTGAATGTGAAATTAAAAGATCTTAATTGAACTCCTTGAAATAAAAGTTCCATATTTGAGTTGAGAACTTGACCACTAGTTCTTGCGAGAGCTCCTTCTAAAGTTACATTTCCTCCAAAAGCTCCAACGGCCTTTGCGGCCGCATAATTAGTAATCAAATTTTGTGCATTTCCACTTGTAGCAACATTTTGTATAGCACCTACAAATTTTTGAACTCCTCCCATTGGATCTCCCTTTACAGCTTCTGCCGCTCCAGCGGTTCCAGCAGCTTCTAAAGGATTGATCTCATCTTGCCCCCATTTAACCATATTAGTATCAGAAAGTCCCTGTGGCATAGGAAGAAGAATTTGATACTCTGGTTTTTTTATATTTTCACCTAGTGCTTCCGTGGAAGTTCTTTGAACTAAATTTGTAGCATTTAGATTCAAACCTGGATAAGCATATTTGACGACAAGAATCTCAAGATAATCATCCTTTTTGTCTATTCTTTTTTGTGGATATCTATAAGATCCTTTCATTTATCTTTTCTAACTATTTAGACTATGTTGGCGATATTTTTCTATATGGTACATCATGAAGATAATCAAATTCTTCACCTTTTTGAACTCTATGAAAAACTTGGTCAGTGACATTTTTCAAAAGATAATTTCTATAATCTGGCCAATGAACATTAAATCCTATGAAGTATGGGGGATCATATGATTGAACAAATATGAGGGGGTGTTCATCATAAAAAATTCTTGGAGTGGTTGCAGTATATTTGAAGGTGTATATATTTCCTACTTTTGGAATTGAATCAATATCATCAAAAACTTCTTGAATGACTTCCATAATTTCATCTTCAGTATCAACTCCTGGGGTAATTCTCTGCATCATTATTTCAACCCTGCTTAATTTTTTAGTCGGTGGAGCGGCACTTTGATAATTTCTATCAGATTTTATGAGAGAAATTAATTTTTCTTTTGTTAAACTACCATAATTACTTATAGATCCTTGTCCAGAATCTGTCTGATAATATATTGTATATTTTTTTGCAATCTCAACTAATTCATTTTTACTGTATTGTTCTAGTGATTTTTCGTATCCGGTAAGTGCCATTACTTAATACCTAATTCGTTTTCGGTAAGAACTTTAAACTCCCATTGACGATCTTTACAGAACTCTTCCGCAGCCTTCCATTTCGCCTGATTTTTTGCGTACTCCACAACTTCAAAAATATATCCTTTCGTCTTTCTCTTTTGTGGTATTGGTTCTACTGTTTGTTTCTTAGGTTTAATTTCGATGATACATTTTTTAATTTCACCACTACTTTCTCTTACTTTAATATAAAAGTCTGGATAATACCTATGAATCTTATTATCGACAGGAGATCTATATGCTAATGCAATCTCTTCACTTCCCCATTCAAGAATATTTTCATTAATATCACAATATTTCATGAATTTGCGTTCCCACAAAGATCTATAAATGATATTACTATAATCTCCTCGATATTTCTGAGGATTAATTGGTTGGTATTTTCCTTTATACGACATCTAAATATAGTATAAGATCTTAAGAGTATTTAGAGTGTCCACTGCCCGCCCTCGCAAGATAACGCAAATTAAATCACTTTTTGGTAATCTTGCACAAACCTCTCATTATCAAGTTTCTTTCGGAGCATTACCACGCCCTCTTCGAGATCATTTGAATGTTAGGGGTGTTGATTGGGCGTTTGTTGCCGAAAATGCTGGATTATTGTGTTCTTCTGCATCATTGCCAGGTAGTACTATAGGAACTGCAGACATTGTTGGTGATATTACTGGAGTCACTGAAAAAATGGCTCATAGTAGAGTATTTACTGCCATAGATCTAACATTTTATGTTGATAGAGAATATAAGATGATTAAATTTTTGGAGCACTGGATAGAATTTATTACTAGTGGATCTAACGCAGATTTAACAAATGAAGGATATTTTTTCAGAATGAAGTATCCTGAAGATTATAAAACAGATACTGTTAAAATCTTAAAATTTGATAGGGATTATGAAAACGAAATCGAATATAATTTTTTTAAATTATTTCCAATTTCAATGTACTCTCCAACAATTGCATATAATGATTCTCAAACATTAACTGTAACAGCATCATTTAATTATGAAAGATATGTTTGTGGTTCTACTAGAAGTGTAGATATTTCTTACTTGAGAGGTAATAATTTAATCCCTCAAAATGTAACTGCAGCCACATCAGCATCTACATCGGTAAATAATTCCAATAATCTTGCAACTGGAAGACAAGAAATGATTTGGAGAAATCTTAATCAAGGTACTGGAAGACTAGACGATCCAAGACCTAGGGGAATTGGTGGACCTATCAACCCTAGCCCAGATGCAAAGGCAGTTTCTAATAATACTAGTCCAAATGATGCTGGATGGTTTAGAACGCTATAAATAGAAGCACCTGAATTCTATAGGTCATTATGCCATTACCAAAGATTGCGACTCCAATTTATGAGTTGGAAATTCCATCACTAAAGAAGAACATTAGATATCGCCCATTTTTAGTTAAAGAAGAAAAGATCCTCATTATTGCAATGGAAAGTGAGGATAGTAAACAAATTGCAAATGCAGTTAAAACAGTAATTTCAAACTGCATTTTAAGTAAAGGAATTAAAATTGATGATCTTGCCACATTTGATATTGAATATTTGTTCTTGAATATTCGCGGAAAATCTGTTGGTGAGGATGTTGACATATTAATTACATGCCCAGATGACAATACAACAAAAGTTCCTGTAAGTATTAATTTGGACGAAATTCAAGTACAAGAACAGGATGGGCATAATAGAGATATTAAATTGGATGATACTTTAACTATGAGAATGAAGTATCCATCGATGGCAGAATTCATTAAAAATAATTTTAATAGTGGAGAGGGAATTGGTGTCAATGAATCTTTTGATTTGATTTGTGCATGTATCGATCAAGTTTATTCTGAAGAAGAGTCGTGGATTGGAAGTGAATGTTCAAAAAAAGAACTCTCAGAATTTGTTGAGCAATTAAGTTCAAAACAATTCAAACAAATTGAGAAGTTCTTTGAAACAATGCCAAAACTTTCACATAATATTTCAATTAAAAATCCAAATACTGGTATTGAAAGTGAAGTTGTATTGGAGGGACTTCCTGCTTTTTTCGTGTAAGTATGGCGCATAATGATCTTGCGTCATACTTCCGGACTAATTTTTCCCTGATGCAACACCATAAATATTCATTAACAGAACTTGATAATATGATTCCTTGGGAGAAAGAAATCTATATTACACTTTTGCAACAATATATTGAACAAGAAAATCTTAAAAATCAGCAATCCTCCTAATGGCAGTTCTACCATCGCCACTTTCAAATTCGGTTCAAGGTATTAATGAAAGTACCGTATCGGGAAGTATTTTTGGTGGAAACAAACCAGATCCTGAAACAAAATCTAGACTTCAATCACTTTCATCTTCAATAGTAGCATTACAAAATCAAGTTAATGAATTAAATAAAAATAATATTACTAATGTTGGAGTTTTTGCAAATTTTCAACAATCTTTTGTTAATCAAATTGATAGTGTAAGACTTCAATTAAGTAAAGTTGATCAAACTTTAGAATCAGTTGCAACTATAATCACAAGTGAAAGTGCTATTGAGAGTCAAAAAAATCGTTATGAAGAAGAGAAAGAAAAAAGATTAGCAGAAGCAGGTGCAAGGGGTGGAAAAGAAAGTCTTTTAGAAACTAAAATTCAAAATGCCTTATCAGAACCAGTAAATCGTATTGGAAATAAGGTTTCATTTGGATTCCAGAATGTAATGTCATTTATAGAGACATTACTTGGAGGATGGTTAACTCTTCAAGGAATCAAGTTAATCAAGGCATATCAAGATGGTGATAAGAAGCAACTTGATGATATTAAAAATTCTGTAATTAAAACACTTGCAATTGCTGGTGGCATATTTGGTGTTATTAATTTTGGTATAGGTCGTATTATTACTACTATTATTGGTCTTGCAGCAAAAATTGGAAAATTTGTAGTTGGTGGATTAATTATTAAACCATTCCAGGCAGTTATGACTGGTATTGGTAATGCTGCTAATGGTATCTTTAGACCTAATAGAACTCCAACACCTCCTGCAGGACCAAAACCTACAGGACCAAAATCGGGAGGTGGTGGACTTTTATCAGGAATTGGTAAGATTATTACTGGAATTAGTGGAGCATTTAATTTCTTAAATGGTGAAAATGTTGATGCTGCACTGGCGGCTTTGACTTTTGTTCCTGGCGGTGGAGTATTTAAACTTGCCAGAGTATCTGCAGGAACAGTATTTGCTTTTGATGAAATTGCAGAAGCATTGGGCAAAAATTTTACTGGTGCAGATCCTAAATTATTAAAGCAAAAACAAAAAGAATTAGAAGAAGCAAAGAAAAAAAATCAAAACAAAATTACATCATCTTCAATTAAAAAATCTGAATCACCAAAACCAGAAGCTGCTAAACCTGCCCCAACAACCTCTATGATTCCTCCTGCAAGTAATTTGCAGATTAAAGCATCAGAAACACCTAAAGGCGATAAACCTTCACCAATACCAACACCAGCAACTTCTGCGCCAGCACTAAGTTCTACATCAGCATCAGAAACAACTTCTACATCAACACCAACACCATCATCAGAAGGAACTACACCAACCCCAGCAACTACATCAACACCAACCCCAGCAACTACATCAGCACCAGTACCACAATCAGCACCAGTACCACAATCAGCACCAGTACCACAATCAGCAGGAACTGTAAAACCAGAACCTGCAAAAGTTTCTGCCGAATCATCTAAAGAACAACCAAAAGTTTCTACAAAAGCAAAACCAGCAGAAACTTCTTCAAAACCTTCTATACCAGAGATAACTCCAGCACAAACAACAAAGATGCAAACTGTACCATTTAATATTGGGCCAGAACCTGAACCAAAACCAAATATAATTTATGCCCCTTCTGGTTCTTCTAATCCACCGCCACAACAACCATTGAAAAGTGGGCCTGCAAGTGACGTTCCTGCCATTCCTTCTTCTAATCCTGATAATTTTTATACATTATATTCACAAATTAATTATAATGTGGTGATGTAATATGGCAATTACATCCTCAATTAATTTAGATAAAGTGTCAAGTGGAATAAAATCCCTTAATACTGGAATGGGGCAGTTAAAAAAATCTGTAGATAATATAAAAACCGTTTCTCTGAATAAAACAAGAATAAAAAGAGAATCGATTGCTAGAAATAAAATGCTTAGTACGATGAGAGAAGAGGCAGTTAAAAGAAAAGACCAAGAAAGTATAATTGAAGCTTCTGGTATTAGTGGAGCATTTAAAAGAACTGGAAAAGTTATTTCTGATAGTACAAAAGGATTTCTTGGCAGATTATTAGATTTTGCATCTAGTCTTTTACTTGGTTGGTTGCTTTATAATTTGCCAACAATTATGACGGCAATTGAAAATTTGATTACTAGAATTAGATCACTATATGGAATATTAACTGAGTTTATGGGAAATATTAGAAATACATTTATAAATTTTGGGCAACTTCTTTCTGCCGTATATCTGGATATTACTCAATTTGATTTCACTGATCAATCAAAAAGAGTTCAAAATGCAATGAATGATTTGAGTGCAAATATGGATTCTATGCATGATGAATTTATGAGGGGATTTGAGTTACTTACAACTCCTCTTGGTCAAGGTCCTGAAGAAAAAGAAGTTCCACCATTAAATACTGATTATACTCAAGATACTACCACTACTACTGGTGAAAGTGGGGGAGGAACAGCACCACCGGCTCCAAAAGGTGCAGATCCTGGTTGGGCAAAAGTTTATGAGGCTGCAAGGAAAGAGGGAGATCGATTTCCAGAAGTTACTGCAACTCAATGGGCAATAGAAAGTGGATGGGGAAAAAGTCCGAGTGGAAAAAATAATTTTTTTGGACAAAAAGCGTCAGCAAATGAACCTGGCACTTGGCTTTGGACAACTGAGAATATTAATGGTAAAAATGTGAGAGTAAAAGCAAAATTTAGGGATTATGAAACTCCTGAAGAGGGAGTAAGAGCTAAAGTTAAGAGATGGGATTATAAGTATGGAAATGCTAAAACTCCAGAAGAAGCAGCACAAAATATGAGTTTACCAACAGGAGCAAAAATTCCTGGAACAAATATGACTAGTCATGGAGTATATGCAACATCTCCTACTTATTCTACAGATATAATTAATATTATTAAAAGGCAAGGTATAGATCCCAAAAAACCAAGAACTGGTCCAGCACCTGCAATTACTAATAAAGCACCAGCACCTTCAAAACCACAATCAGGTAAAGGAAATGGATATTTAACTTCATCGGATTTGATCAAAATAAAATCATTATCATATCCTGCCGATTATCAAGATTGGTACGGAAATAATGCGATGTTAAATCCAACTGCAGGAAAGGCATTTTTAGCAGCACAACAAGCATATGGAAAAGATATTCCAATTAATAGCGCATATAGAAGTTATAAACATCAAGAAAATGTAAAAGGTTCCGTTAAAGCAACTCCTGGTTATTCTAGACATGGTGTAGGATTGGCACTTGATCTCGAACCAAATACTCCTGCATATAATTGGATGGTGAAAAATGGACCAAAATATGGTTGGTATTATGCTAAAATATCTGGAGATCCATTTCATTTTGAATATAGGGGTGGTGGAGTAAAACCATTGCAAGCACAAGTCTCATCAACAACTTCACCAGGTCAAAATGTTCCTTCAGTAGCACAAAATAAAAAGGGACAACAAATTGTAATTGCAGATAATCCTTCACCACCACCTGCACCTCAACAAGTTTCTGCAGGTGGCGGATCACAACCACAAATGATTCCCACTGAAAGTTCGTTAAATAGTCTTATTAAGAATCAAATACTTCTAGAGCTAGCGTATACCTAATGGCAGCAATTAATAAGTCAGTTTATGAAGAATTGACTATAGAATCGAACGATCAAAAAAGAACTGCTGATATTAGACAGGGTGCGGTATCTATTGATTATTATGAAGATATTTTTTCACCAACAATTACTGCAAAAATTAGAATAGTTAATACTGGAGATGCTATTCAGGCGCCAGATAAGGAAGGAAATCCTGATGGAGAAAAGCAATCAATTTATAATGGTCTTCCTCTTCGTGGTGGTGAAAGAGTTTCATTAAAAATTACAGGAAATTCTAATAAGAATCCTGGATTAGATTTTGCAACAAATGAAAAGGATTACTTATATGTTTCAAGTATTACTGATATTGTAACAGAATCTCAAAGGGAAACATTTCTTTTGAATTTAACTTCCAGAGAAGCAATTACTAACGAAACTTCAAGAGTTGGAAAAAAATATAAAACAAGTTCAACAATTGATGCTTCGGTAACAGATATTCTTAAAAATTATCTAAAGACTGAAAAGATTGGTAAAATTGATAAGACTCAGAACAAATATGGATTCATTGGTAATTTAAGAAAACCATTTACAATTTTGGTATGGTTAGCATCTAAAGGTGTTCCTGCAGAAATTTCTGGAGATGCTACAGCAGGATTTGTATTTTATCAAACAAAGGAAGGATTTCAGTTCAGATCTATTGATAGTTTAATCTCACAAAAACCAGATAAGGTTCCAACATACACCTATACTCAGGTTAATCAATCTGGAATTGAAAGAGATAATGATTTTAATATTCTTAATTATAAAACAGAAAGAAATCAGAATTTACTTGAAAAATTAAGACTTGGTTCTTATGCAAGTTATCGTATGTTTTATAATCCACTAACATTTGAATTCACCGATCCTCAAAAAGGATTATTTACGACTGATGATTATGTAAGTGGTGTAAAAAATCTTGGACAGAAACTTGAATTGCCAAAAATTTCAAATAGTTCAAATATTGATCTCGGACACATACCAACCAGATATTTAACTCAAGTATTAGACATTGGAACAATGGAAAAGGATGTATCCACTGATGTAAACTCCGATCCATTTAAATATCAATCTCAGGCGATCATGAGATACAATATGCTTTTTACTCAAACTTTAAGTATAGTTGTACCATCAAATACCAATTTAAAGGCGGGTGATATTATTGAATGCAAATTTCCAAAAATCTCAAAAGGAAATAGTGAAGAATATGATAAGGAACAAAGTGGTCTATATATGATAAAAGAACTATGTCATCATTTTGATACTGATGCATCGTATACTTCAATGAAGTTAATTAGAGATACCTTTGGAGCACATGGGACAAACGATAAATGATACAAGAATCCTTACTAAAGACTAATTTTCTAGGAAGAGACGGATTTCGTTGGTGGATTGGGCAGATTCCACCAGAGAGTGCTCATGGTGGGCAAATTAATGGAGCAGGGTGGGGAAATAGATTTAAGGTTCGTATTATGGGATATCATCCTTATGATCTTACCGAACTTCCAGATGAAGATTTACCTTGGGCACAATGTTTACTTCCAACAACTTCTGGGACAGGTGCTGGAAATAATGCAACTAGTGTAAAAATCTCTCCTGGTGATGTTGTTTTTGGATTTTTCTTAGATACCGATAATGCACAGACTCCCGTAATTATGGGATGTTTTGGAAGAACTTCACAAGTTCTTACTTCCAATACTCCAGGGCCATTTCAACCATTCACCGGATATACTGATAAAGTTAAAAAACCAAACGGAACACTTAAACCTGATCAGTCAAGTGAGCAAAATGCTGGATCTCAGAAATCTCCAAGAAATGTATCCCCATCTCAGGCACAAAATATTGCCGATGATGAAATCTCATATTATAGTGCAATCGGTGATAAGATTCAACTTGCAAATACTGTCAACAATACTATGGTTAACAAGATCTCTACGGAGGTCAATAATTTACTGAATAAAATAAAAGCACCTGCAATCTTTTCTAATATTAAAAATGAAATCAATCGTGTAACTGAAAAGATTCAGGCAATTACCAATGGACTAGTTGGTAATATGGTAAATGGTTTATTCAAACAACTAACAAAACTGTTGAAAAAAGGTTTGGATTTACTTTATAAGCAAATTTTTGCTACTGTTTTATCGGCAACAGCAAATCCTGCGGCCGCTCATCTTGCTGGCGTGGCGGCACAAACTACAATGGTTGCGCCAGTTAATATATTACAAAAGGCAATTCCTTGTGTTTCTGGTGCAATTATTAGTGGATTGGGAAGTGCTGTTAAAAAAATTCTCATGTCTGCAGTAGATAATGTCGATAATTTTGTAACTTGTGCGGCTAATCAATTTACGGGAGCATTAATTAATGATGTTATTGGAAAAATAACCAGTGGACTGCAATCTGCAATTGGTGGAGTTCAAACACTTCTAAAATTCTTCTCCTCATTTAGTGTGGATGGATTTTTAAGAGGAGGTATTGATGCTATTAAGGGTCTTGTTGGGATGTTTGATTGTAATCAGAGTAAAGGTAAGGCAAAAGGTATTGTTGAACAGTGGATAATTGGGCAAGGACCATCGAATGTACCAGCACCAGATTTTAAAAAGATTATAGAAACTGCAAATATTGCTAAAGGTATTGGTCAAATAGCAAATATTGAGACTGTTACTCCAAGTGATCAAATAATTCAAGATAATTTCTTATCCAGCATTATTATTCCATCTGCAATTGAATCTATTACAAATACGATCACATTACCCAGTCTTTCTGGAATAACGACTGGTGGATTCATTACTTCTGGAAATGAAATAATGCAAGTTGATACTTTTAATACCAATACAAATCAAGTAACAGTAACGAGAGCATATTCTGGAATTGCTACAAATTATGTTGCTGGGTCATCATTTAATGTTATTAACAATATACCGAAAGAATCATTAACAAAACAAGTTTTACCTTCCACATTTGAACAGACATTCGGAGTCTTTGACATTTTTAGTTCTGTAACAAAAAATTCAAAAACTACTGGAGGATGTTATACTGGACCACCTACTTCATGTGGTGCTCCTACGGTTACTATTTTTGGTGGAGGAGGATCTGGTGCAACTGCAATTCCATTACTGGGAGCAATTGTTGGTTCAACTGGAAGTGTTATAGGTGCAAAATTAATTAATGGTGGTTCTGGATATGATTTCCCACCATTTGTAGAAATCGTTGATAATTGTAATCAAGGATATGGTGCTGTAGCAAGAGCAACAATTAATGATGTTGGTGAAGTTGATTCAATTTATATTGTTTCTGAAGGTGAAAACTATCCAATTGGAGATGTATATGAAAACACTTCTGTAATTGATACTCTAACGGAATCTCAAAAAGGATCATTTGTTGCTAGGAATTATATCGTTAAGAATGTTCTAATTCAATGTCCTGGTGAAAAATATAGTCAAACTGATACTGCAACTGATCAATTTGGCAATGAATATTCAATTGAAGTCTTTGAAGGTTTTATTAATAAAATTGAACCAATAAATATCAGTGGGAATAATGCTAATACTAATACTATTATAGTTAGTGATCTTCCTATAATTACTATTAAATCTGATACTGGTTCTGGTGCTCTATTGAGACCTCTATTAGATATAGTACCTGCAGAATTCCAAGGTGAAGTAAAACAAGTAATCGATTGTGTGACATAAAATGGCAGAAAGACCTTTTGATAAACAAAAATGGCAGGGTAGAAGTATAACCAGTTTTGGTCCAAAATTTAGATTGGACATGAACAATCCTACAATGGGATCGAATGGTACAGATGTCTATAATTTTTATGCAGTTACCGATAATAATGATGTTTGTCTTGCTGGGTTGACTGAAGGAGGAACTTATCACATTTATAATGATCGTTCAATAGAAATTATCGCAGGACAAAAGAGTGAATCAAATGGCGTAGATATTATAATCACTGGTAGAAATGGTGATGTATGTATTACCGCAGAAAAGAATGGGAGAGTCAGAATTCGTGCTCAAAATATTATGATCGATGCAGATGAAGACGTAGATATTAAGGCAGGAAGAAATATTACATTAGATTCTGGTTCTGGTAGAGTTCTTATTAAGGCAAATAAAGCAGATTGTGATTCGTTGGATGGAAATCTGGCTCCATCAGGTTCTAGTTTTGGGGAACAAATCTTTGCCGGTTCTTTTGTTGGCGCTGATATCGTTAAAAAAGCCTTTAGTGGTGGTATAACTTCAATTATAGGACTGTAATATGGCAGATATTTTAGTTACAGGTCAGGAAGCATATTTTAATGAGGATGCTAAGTTCTTTAAGGATGTCTACATTTATGGAAATGTATACGCTTTAGGTGAAGGTGGAATTGGGGGAGGAGGAAATGGAAATTTTACTGGATCAGTAGTAATACCTGAAAATCTTTTTGTGGGAGGAACTTCTACATTTGTTGGGATTGCCAGTTTTACATCTGCCACCTTTACATCTAATGTTAATATTGAAAATTTGCAAGTTGGTATATTAACAGTAACTAAAAAATTTGATGTTGGGATTGGTGGTACAATATTAACTGCATCTGTTGATACTGGAAATATTGGAATTGGAATTTTTACTCCCAGACAAAAACTTGATGTTGTTGGAACAGCATTAATTAGTAATAAACTTGGAATTGGTACTAATTTGCCACGGCAGGATCTAGATGTTATTGGAACAGCACTTATTAGTAATAAGGTTGGAATTGGTAGCACTGTACCGGAACAATCACTTGATGTTATTGGCAATGTAAAATTTTCAAGTCAATTATATGATTCAACAAATAATCCGGGAGTAATAGGAGCATTTTTAACAAAAGATGCTCAAGGTATTAAATGGACTCCATTTGAACCTTCTTTTGTTGAAGGTATATTTGTTTATAATGAAGAAGTTTTGGTCGGAGTCAATTCCTTTAGAGGTCTTAATTTAAAAACTGGAAAAGGTGCTGGAATTACCACAGATCCAATTCAAGGATTTATAAATCCTACCAGTCCTTCAATTGCCGATATTTATGTTTATGATTTTTGGGATGTTATTGATGGGACTAAAAACATTTATAGAAATTCTTATGTTGGAATTGGAACTTCACTTCCTAAATTTAATCTAGATGTTTTAGGATCTGTAGGTATAAGTACACTTTTAATCGTTGGTGGTGCTACTTCTCTTGCTAGTACTTTAGATGTTACTGGAATTACGACTCTAAGGAACCAATTAATCGTTGGTGGTGCTACTTCTCTTGCTAGTACTTTAGATGTTACTGGAATTACTACTTTAAGGGATCAATTAATCGTTAAAGGTACTACAAATCTTGAAAAAACTTTAGATGTTATTGGAATTACTACTTTAAGGGATCAATTAATCGTTAAAGGTACTACAAATCTTGAAAAAACTTTAGATGTTACTGGAATTACGACTCTAAGGAACCAATTAATCGTTGGTGGTGCTACTTCTCTTGCTAGTACTTTAGATGTTACTGGAATTACTACTTTAAGGGATCAATTAATCGTTAAAGGTACTACAAATCTTGAAAAAACTTTAGATGTTATTGGAATTACTACTTTAAGGGATCAATTAATCGTTAAAGGTACTACAAATCTTGAAAAAACTTTAGATGTTATTGGAATTACGACTCTAAGGAACCAATTAATCGTTGGTGGTGCTACTTCTCTTGCTAGTACTTTAGATGTTATTGGAATTACGACTCTAAGGGATCAACTGATTGTTAAAGGTACTACAAATCTTGAAAAAACTTTAGATGTTACTGGAATTACTACTTTAAGAGATCAACTGATTGTTAAAGGTACTACAAATCTTGAAAAAACTTTAGATGTTATTGGAATTACGACTCTAAGGAACCAATTAATCGTTGGTGGTGCTACTTCTCTTGCTAGTACTTTAGATGTTATTGGAATTACGACTCTAAGGGATCAACTGATTGTTAAAGGTACTACAAATCTTGAAAAAACTTTAGATGTTACTGGAATTACTACTTTAAGAGATCAACTGATTGTTGATGGTGCCACATCTTTAAATTCAACTCTTCAAGTTGGAGTTGGTGGAACGGTAATTACAACAACTGGAATTGGTTCTGTTGGTATAGGGACCTACAATCCAGAATTCGACATTGATTTAGCAAAAAGTGTTAAATTTAGAAAAGCAATAATTGATAAAAATAACAAAGTAGGGTATGATGTAAATTTTTACCAAACTCCAAGGTCTGTATTAACTCAAGTTGGAGTTGGAACAACTGGCGAAATTATTGGTGGCAGATTCTTTGATGCTGCCAATATGATTCGCTTGAATCTTGATTTCATTGCAGCAGAAGCAATCGGATTCCTCACAAGTACAGATTATAAGAGTACTCCTACTACATTTATAGTTCCTGGTGTTGGTGGAGTTTCAACTTGTAGAAATGATATTAAGAAAATTTTAAAGGCAATCACTCTTGATATTACTAAGGGAGGAAACTCACAATCTGTTGGCGCCGGTTTATCTTATTATAATGGACCTTCATTGATTCATATTACGGGTAATGATGGAAGTGGAAATTATTCAATCAAAGATGCTACAATTGTTGCAATTACAACTGCGGCACAATTAGCAAGATATGTAATTAATAATGTCACTCTACCAAAATCATATCAAAGTGGTGTAAGTAGTATTCGTCAAATTCGTGATTTGACTCTTCAAAAAGATAATGGAAGCAATAATAGTCTAACTGGATGTGCAAATGTTGTATCTGCAATTACTGTTTGTGCTGGTATTGTAACTACTATTATTGGTGGAGGTCCATCGGCATCACCAAATATTACTTACCCTGATGGAAAAATAATATGGGCCCCAGCAGGTGCAGATTCTAAAAATTTAATTTGGGTTTCTAAGTATGGCAATGATGATAATGGTGGAAAGACTGAAGGTGATGCAAAACTCACAATTGGTGCCGCTTGTGAGATTGCTGAACCAGGTGATACTGTTATGATTCGATCTGGTGTATATTATGAAAATAATCCGATTGGATTAAGAACAGATGTATCTGTAAGTGGGCAAGATTTAAGACTTGTTACTGTTGTTCCCAAGAACTTAAGTAAAGATGTTTTCCATGTAAGGAGAGGATGTCTAATTGAAAATATGAATTTTGCATGTGATACTGGTGAATCTAATCCTGGTGGAGGAGCACTTGCATTTCCACCAATAACTGAAGATATTATCTCAGGAAAATCTTATGGTGCAGTGACTGGATACCTTGCTCCTGGACCTGCAACAGAAGGTCCAAGTGGAAGATGGAGATCCCCATATGTAAGAAACTGTACAAACTTTATGCCATTAAGTATTGGTATGAAGATTAATGGAGATCATGCAACTGCAACAGAGATTGGTGCAGACCTTAAGTGTATGGTTTGTGACTCATTTACACAATATAATGAGGCAGGTATTGGAGTTTCAATTACAAACAACGGATATGCACAGTTAGTTTCTATCTTTACAATTAACTGCGATAAAGCAATTTATGTTGATACTGGTGGGCAGTGTGATCTTACAAACTCTAACTCATCCTTTGGTAATTATGGTCTTTATGCAGTTGGTTTAGGTAGAACAGAATTTACTGCAAAAGTCAATACAACCACAACCGCAGAAGCAGATATAATTACCTTTAAAGATGTAACTGACGGAACTCGAATAAGAAGACCTTATGATGGTCAGGCATTATGGTTTAAGATTAATCTTTCAAATTATAATATTGGTCAGACTGGGATTATTACTGCACCATTAAGACAATTAAGTAGTATTATTGTGAATAGTGGCGGTTCTGGATATAGTTCTGCTTCTCCACCAGATATTGCAATTTATGATTACAATAATAATAGTGAAAATCCACTAGGACCAGAGGGAATTGCTGCACAACTTTCTCCAACAATTAATGATTCTGGATCAATTGTTGGTGTTGATGTTATTGGTAGTGGAAGAAATTATCTATCTTCTCAAGATATGAGAGTTAAAATTAATGGAATTCCAACAAATGATTTAGTTGCAGTAATGGAACCAATTTATTATACAGTTTCTGAAGCAACATTTCCAACTGTTTCTGGTATTACAACTGTTACTCTGAATGAATTTGTCCCATATATTTTATATGAGGATGATGACATTGAGATGAGGAGAATCAGTCGCATTTTAACAAGTGGGCATTCTTTTGAATATATTGGTACTGGTACAGACATAAATACTTCAACTCCTTTGAAGGGTGCTGTACCCATTAAAGAGAATGAAATTGTTGCTCTTAATGGCGCACAAATACCTTATACAAGTACCGATCAAAAAGGTAACTTTAATATTGGTGAAGGTATTCAAGTAGATCAAACAACCGCAACAATTACTGGAAGAGATTTCAATAAAGCAATTCAGGCACAAGTAACACCTCTAATTCTTGCATTGAGATAAGAAATGGCAGTCGCACCAGTTAATAAGTTTTTAACATTTTCCGTTCCAGTTGCTCCCGGAGAACAGGTAATTTATTCAACTCCTGTAGGCGTATCTGCAATTCTTTTGTATGCACAAGTTGCAAATGTTGGTGTAAATACTTATCCTTCAGTTACATTTACACATAGAAGAAAAACTAATAAAACTGGAAATATAAGAAATACTAGAATTGTTAAAGATATAGAAATTCCTCCAGAGGATGCATTAGTAATTATAGATGGTCGATATGTTTTGGAAAGAACAGCACTTATTTCGGATTCTATTGTAATAAGGGGATCTCAAGCGGGTATTGTCTCTGTTTATGATTGTAAATATAATAATTTAACAGGAATAACCACAGTCACAACCTATGGTAATCACAATTTTTCTTTAGGTGATGAAGTTACAATGTCGGGGTTGGCATTCACATGCAGTTCAAATAATATTGCAATCACTACTACAATATTTCCATCTCCACAAGCTTCTTTTACAATAACTAATGTAGGAACCTCAACAATATTTACAACCAATACCGGATCCATTGCTGGCATTGCCCATACATATGTTAGTGGGGGATTGGTGGGTCCATTACAAATGGAATTTAGTTGCAGTATTCTTGAAAATAGTAATGTATAAGAGATGACAAGGTATATAAGTGGAAAAAAGAAGGTAATTCCCTTTCTAGGACTTAGTACAACTCGTAATAGGTATCTTGCATTAGAGCAAGCAGAACCTAATCTTGGATATCCTGGAGAAAAGATAGTACCTGGATCATCAATATATTATTCTTTAGTAACAATTAATAATGGAACAGTATATGATAGGTATTGGATAGAACCTGGAATATATGTTCAAGACGAAAACAATCTTGTAGGCGTAGGTAATAGTTTTTCTAAATTAAAATTTGTTGGAGCTGCTGTTACTGTAACTGGTGAAGGAAGCACCGCAAAAATTACAGTTTTTGCTCCAGGAAATGATAATCAAGTTATTTTTAATAATTCTGGAGAATTTACTGGAGCTTCTCAATTATATTATGATGATGCAACAAATAGAGTTGGAATTGGAACTTCATTACCGACCGAAAGTTTACATATTCAAGGTTCATTTAGAATTACTGGAGAATTTAGGGATTCTTTAAATCAAGTAGGTGTAGCTAAATCAGTCTTAATTTCTACTGGTTCTGGAGTTATTTGGTCAGATTATGTTCAAGGTGTTCAGGGTACTCAAGGTACTCAAGGTACTCAAGGATTGCAGGGAACTCAAGGTATTCAAGGACCTCAAGGAACCCAAGGTTCTCAAGGACTTCAAGGTACTCAAGGAGATCAAGGTATTCAAGGTACTCAAGGTCTTCAAGGAACACAAGGTTCTCAAGGACTTCAAGGTACTCAAGGAGATCAAGGTATTCAAGGATCCCAAGGTACTCAAGGACTTCAAGGTACTCAGGGTACTCAAGGTACTCAAAGTCTTCAAGGTTCACAAGGTACTCAAGGATCTCAAGGACTTCAGGGAACACAAGGTACTCAAGGTCTTCAAGGAACACAAGGTACTCAAAGTCTTCAGGGTACTCAAGGTACTCAAGGACTTCAGGGAACTCAAGGACTTCAGGGTACTCAGGGTACTCAAGGACTTCAGGGTACTCAAGGAACACAAGGTACTCAAGGACTCCAAGGTACTCAAGGTACTCAAGGTACTCAAGGTCTTCAGGGAACTCAAGGTACTCAAAGTCTTCAAGGTTCACAGGGAACTCAAGGTCTTCAGGGAACACAAGGTACTCAAAGTCTTCAGGGATCACAAGGTACTCAGGGTACTCAAGGACTTCAAGGTAATCAGGGAATTCAAGGTACTCAAAGTCTTCAAGGATCCCAAGGTACTCAAGGTCTTCAGGGAACACAAGGTACTCAAAGTCTTCAAGGATCACAAGGTACTCAGGGAACTCAAGGATCTAGTATTCAAGGATTAGTAGGAAAAGATGGTACATCAGTTACAATTGTTGGCAGTGTTCCCTCAGTTACAACATCTTCTCCTCATACTACATTAACGGTCAATGATACAATTTATCCTTGGTATCCAGCATCAGCGGGAAATGGTGTCTTGGCAGATGATAGTGGTCGTTTGTGGGTTTATAGTGGTACTAATTGGGTAGATGTTGGTCTTATTCGAGGACCTCAAGGATCCCAGGGTACTCAAGGACTTCAAGGTCTTCAGGGGGGAGGAGGTCAAGGACTTCAAGGAGATCAAGGAATTCAGGGAACTCAAGGTCTTCAAGGAAGACAAGGTACTCAAGGTTTTCAAGGACTTCAAGGTACTCAGGGAACACAAGGTCTACAAGGAACTCAAGGTACTCAAGGACTTCAAGGTACTCAAGGTACTCAAGGTCTTCAGGGAACTCAAGGTACTCAAAGTCTTCAAGGATCCCAAGGTACTCAAGGACTTCAGGGAAGACAAGGTACTCAAGGTCTTCAGGGAACTCAAGGTACTCAAAGTCTTCAAGGATCCCAGGGTACTCAAGGTCTTCAGGGAATTCAAGGCACTCAAAGTCTTCAAGGATCCCAAGGTACTCAAGGACTTCAAGGACTTCAAGGACTTCAAGGTGGCGGTCTTCAAGGTCTTCAAGGATCCCAAGGTACTCAAGGACTTCAGGGAATACAAGGATCCCAGGGTACTCAAAGTCTTCAAGGATCCCAAGGTACTCAAGGAACTCAAGGTCTTCAGGGAACTCAAGGTACTCAAAGTCTTCAAGGATCCCAAGGTTCACAAGGTGCTCAAGGTCTTCAGGGAACACAAGGTACTCAAAGTCTTCAAGGATCCCAAGGTACTCAAGGACTTCAAGGTACTCAAGGTCTTCAAGGAAGACAAGGTACTCAAGGTTTTCAAGGACTTCAAGGTACTCAAGGAACACAAGGTCTTCAGGGTACTCAGGGAACACAAGGTCTTCAGGGTACTCAAGGAACTCAAGGTCTTCAAGGAAGACAAGGTGCTCAAGGACTTCAGGGAATTCAAGGTACTCAAGGACTTCAAGGACTTCAAGGTGGCGGTCTTCAAGGTCTTCAAGGTACTCAAGGTACTCAAGGACTTCAAGGACTTCAAGGAATTCAAGGTGGTGGACTTCAAGGATCTCAAGGTACTCAAGGACTTCAAGGTTTACAGGGTGGTGGCCTTCAAGGACTTCAAGGAGATCAAGGAATTCAGGGAACTCAAGGTCTTCAGGGAACTCAAGGTCTTCAAGGAACTCAAGGTACTCAAGGAAGACAAGGACTTCAAGGAAGACAAGGTACTCAAGGTACTCAAAGTCTTCAAGGATCCCAAGGTACTCAAGGATTGCAGGGTAATCAAGGTTCTCAAGGTACACAAGGACTTCAAGGACTTCAAGGTGGTCCAGGTCAAGGACTTCAAGGAGATCAAGGAATTCAGGGAACTCAAAGTCTTCAAGGATCCCAGGGTACTCAAGGACTTCAAGGTCTTCAGGGAAGACAAGGTACTCAAGGTCTTCAGGGAACACAAGGTACTCAAGGTCTTCAAGGACTTCAAGGTGGCGGTCTTCAAGGACTTCAAGGTACTCAAGGTACTCAAGGACTTCAAGGTCTTCAGGGGGGAGGAGGTCAAGGACTTCAAGGAGATCAAGGAATTCAGGGAACTCAAGGTCTTCAGGGAACTCAAGGTACTCAAAGTCTTCAAGGATCCCAGGGTACTCAAGGTCTTCAGGGAAGACAAGGTACTCAAGGACTTCAGGGAACTCAAGGTACTCAAAGTCTTCAAGGATCCCAAGGTTCACAAGGACTTCAAGGTCTTCAGGGAACTCAGGGTATTCAAGGTACTCAAAGTCTTCAAGGATCCCAAGGTTCACAAGGTTTTCAAGGACTTCAGGGAGCTCAAGGTACTCAAAGTCTTCAAGGATCCCAGGGTACTCAAGGTCTTCAAGGTACTCAAGGCACTCAAGGTCTTCAGGGAACACAAGGTACTCAAAGTCTTCAAGGATCCCAGGGTACTCAAGGACTTCAAGGTACTCAAGGTACTCAGGGACTCCAAGGTACTCAGGGAACACAAGGACTTCAAGGAAGACAAGGTGCTCAAGGACTTCAGGGAATTCAAGGTACTCAAAGTCTTCAAGGATCCCAAGGTACTCAAGGACTTCAAGGACTTCAAGGAACGCAAGGTACTCAAGGACTTCAAGGAACACAAGGTACTCAAGGACTTCAAGGTCTTCAGGGAACACAAGGTACTCAAAGTCTTCAAGGATCCCAGGGTACTCAAGGACTTCAAGGTACTCAAGGCACTCAAGGTCTTCAGGGAACACAAGGTACTCAAAGTCTTCAAGGATCCCAGGGTACTCAAGGTCTTCAAGGTACTCAGGGAACACAAGGTCTTCAAGGTACTCAGGGAACACAAGGTCTTCAGGGAACTCAAGGATCTCAAGGTTCACAAGGTTTTCAAGGACTTCAAGGTGTTCAAGGACTTCAAGGATCTCAAGGTTCGCAAGGTTTTCAAGGACTTCAAGGAGATCAAGGTACTCAAGGTACTCAAGGTACTCAAGGATTTACTGGAGGAACTGGATCCGGCGGACTTCAAGGACTTCAGGGAACACAAGGTACTCAAGGTCTTCAGGGAATCCAAGGTACTCAAAGTCTTCAAGGATCCCAAGGTACTCAAGGTCTTCAAGGATCTCAAGGTGCTCAAGGTTTTCAAGGACTTCAAGGATCTCAAGGTCAACAGGGAACACAAGGATTGCAGGGTATTCAAGGAACTCAAGGTACTCAAGGTCTTCAGGGAACACAAGGACTTCAAGGATCTCAAGGATCTCAAGGTACTCAAAGTCTTCAAGGATCTCAAGGTACTCAAGGACTTCAAGGTCCTGCGGGAACTGGTGCTACTAATGCGGATAAAACATCTGTTGTAGCAGTAACAAATTCTGCATCATATTATCCAGCATTTGTGCTGGGAGAAGGAGTTCAACAAACTAATATTAAAACTGCTTCACCAAGTCTTACTTACAATCCAGGTACTGGAGAATTTGCTATAGGAGGACCATATACTGTAAATAAGCAACCATTTTTCCGAAATGTTCGAAATATTACATCAAGTTATACAATCACCACAACATATAATGAAATGAGTGTTGGGCCAATTACAATAAATAGTGGTAATACTGTAACAGTCGATTCTGGAGCCCGCTGGTCAATTGTATAACATATTATGAGCACATTAATATTAGATCAAATTCAATCACTTGATGGAAGAGCAATCCTGAATAATACTGGTAGCATTCTACAAGTAATTACTGCAACAAAAGACAATACTTCATCAACAACATCTACAGATTATGTTGATATTGGTGGATTGAGTATTTCAGTACTTCCATATTCACTTAGTAGTAAAATTTTAATATTTTTTAATCTTAATGTTGGTCAATCTGAAAATTCTACAGTATTTTTTAAATTAGTTAGAAATTCTACTGATATTCTTTTTGGAAAAACCACATCTTCTAATGCTAGTGAAAGTTCAAATATAAATTATGGTAGTACCACGGCATTTTCTCAGAATTATCTGGATTCTCCAAACAGCATCTATTCAACCACATATAAAATTCAGTGGGCGACAGAAAATTCATCTCTTGCATTTATTAATAGAACATCATCTATAGAACAAAATACCGAAACATTATTAATATCCACAATTACATTAATGGAGGTATCTGCATAATGGATATTTACAGAGCACTTTTATCATTAAGACCAGGAGCAAAATGGCATCTTGATGGAAATGATTATTCTAATATTCAATGGTTAGAATTATCAGAATTGTTGGGCGGACAATCTCAACCAACTAAAGAAGAAGTTATTACGGAAATAGAAAGACTTCAAGCAGAATATGAAACTAAAGAATATCAAAGACTTAGACAAGCAGAATATCCTTCCTTTGCCGATCAGTTTGATATTTTATATCATGAGGGTTATGATGTATGGAAAGAAAAAATAAATATGATAAAAACAAGATATCCAAAACCTGTGCAGGAAGAGGAAAGTATTACTGAAGAAAACATCAATCAGGAAGAAATTTCTGAAGATTCTTCAGTGGATTTAAATTCGGAGAATGAAGTATGAGTACATTACAACTTGGTAATAATGTTATTATTCAGGGAAATGGAAGTACCGGTCCAAACGAAAGTCAAAACACTGGCGGAATAATTACTGGTGTTTATAATGCAGAAGGTATTATTCCAACTGGGTCTATCATTTATACTGCAACAATTGATACTAATAACACACCAAAGGTTCCAGATGGTTATTTAGCTTGTAATGGAGCTATAGTTAGCAAAGAATTATATAATAAATTATGGATTGCTCTTGGTTCGCCATCAACTGAAACGACACGGTGGAATCAAGGTGCAATTGGTGGATTTCCTGGAACTAATGCCATCAATTATCTTACTAGCAAAGCACCAAACCCTGTATCCGAGTTTCGTTTACCATATTTAAGTGGTGTTTTTATTCGTTGTTGGTCTGGACCAGGTGATTTTACATTGGATAGTTCTGGAGGATCGGGACGAGCATTTGGTTCTTTTAAAACAGATATAATACCATCCACAGTTTCAACTACAAGTGGAAGTATTGCTCTCATGGCAATTATAAAATACTAATAAAAATATGAAAGTTTATCATTTTGATTTAGCATATGGGCACTATACTGGAGAGAGTGACGCATTTGAATCTCCATTAAGCCCCGGTGATTATTTAATTCCTCTTTTTGCCACAGATATGAAACCACCAGAATGTGGATTTGGAGAAATACAAATCATTGATATAAATTCCTGGAAAGTTGTTGAAGACAAAAGAGGAATTTATTATTCTATCCAAACACAAGAAGTGATTATAAATGAAAATCCGTTAGAAGCACCAGAAAATTCAACAAAAGAGCAACCACCAGAAGTTCTAGAGGGATACTTTTTAACTTGGAATAATGGTTGGGGGTTGGAAGAAATTATTCCTCCAACTCCTCAACAAAAGTTAGAGTCTCTTGGATTAACTGTTGAAGATTTGAAGGTTCTCTTAGGTATCTAAGCATAAATACAAAAAAGGAAAATTATTATGAGTGAAGTAGTTGCCAATAGAATAATTGATCTTTCAGGAAATGTTATCGCCACAGTTTCAGCTCCCGGAATAAAAGTAGTTTCTCTTGGTGTAGGTACTAATGCAACAGGAACTACAGGAGAAATTCGAGCAACCAATAACATTACTGCATTTTATTCTGATGAAAGACTGAAAGAAAATATAAAGACAATTCCAAGTGCTCTCTCAAAACTTCTTTCATTGAGGGGAGTTACTTATAATAGTAATAAACTTGCAGAGCAATATGGATATTTTGATAAGAAGGAACAAGTTGGTGTCATTGCTCAAGAAGTAGAGAAAATACTACCACAGATTGTAGTACCAGCACCATTTGATATTGAACAAGATGAAGATGGAAATGAGTATTCAAAGAGTGGAGAGAATTATAAAACAGTTCAATATGATAAATTGATTCCTCTTTTAATTGAGGCGATTAAAGAACAACAAGAAACAATTATAAGTTTACAAAAAAGAATAGAAGATTTAGAAAATAATTGATATGACTTTACCATCTTCTGGTACTATTGAAAATCCAACTCCCATTAATTTCCAACAAATTCAAAATGAATTTAAAGGTATTGATGATAAAATACAATCAGCGACAGGTAAATTGAAACTTCTACCTTCAGTATGGACAGATAATACTACTCCATTTCCTGGAAGACTTGAAACTACAGGAACTGCAACTCCTAGTTCTAAAGTTACTTTAACATCATCATCAACAATAGGAACCAAAACTTCATACGGATCAATTAATTATTCGAATACTTCAAATGATAATCAACCATCAGAGTATTCAATACCAATTAATGAATATTATCGTGGAGGTCTTTATGTATCGGATAATGATGATGATGTAAATTTAAATATTCCTACAAGTGGTGAAATAAGTCTTGCTAATTTTTATGATGGAATAGGTGGTGATATAGTTTTAGTTATTAGTACAAATCAAGAAAATTTAAATTTAGAAACTGCATTTAATGCTGTGTCGTATCCAGAACTTATTAATCCAAATGGTGCTTGGACTGATAAAAGAAGAAAAAGACTTATTATTAATACAGGAGTTGTCATTGGAGGTACTTCTGGAAACCTCGACAAATGTGCTTTAAAAATTCCTGCGACTCTTGTGGGTGGTTTAATAATTATCAATTATGGCAATATTGTTGGATATGGAGGACAACAGGCACAAAATGGTGGAGATGTAATTTTAATACAGGGCCCTGCAAGAATTAGAACTTATCCAATTTCTCAAATACAGCACAATTTTACATCTGGAACTTATGGAGTAATAGACACCTATGTAATAAACCCCACCAATGGTTCAATAAATGGTGCAGATTATAGGACATTAATTCCAATTGGTGCTAGTAACAGTACTTCAAATGTGATAGTAGGTACTGGTCAATTTTCTGTGGGTGATGTTATATCCAATTCTTTTAATCCATCAAAGTTTACAATAACTGCCAAAGAAACTGCAACATTCACCGCTTATATTAGTAATGGAACTTTGACTGTGGCGGGATATATCTTATCAGTTACTGGTGGCACAGAACCTAAATTGGGTATGGGAATTATTTCAGGAACTTCATATAAAAAACATATAATTACTAGTAAAATTTCCTATTCTGACTTCGGTGTAACATTTGATGGAAATCAAATGTTAAATTTACCAAATTTTTCATCATTTAAACCTGGTATGGTACTTACGGGGAATGGGGTTCTTCCTGGTACTATATTTGTAGGATATTCGGGTGCTGGCCTGTTCTTCGGTAGCGGCGCATTTGGTGGTACGACTGATGCTCCTACACTTAGTGTTGGGAATTCTGTACCATTAAAAATTGGATATGCGATACAATCAAGTACTCAGCTCAATAATGGGCTCGTAACAGCATATATAACCGGAATAAAAACAATAGGTACTAGTACCACTGTTTATTATATTAGATACTACAATGACACCAAGCCTTCAAGTTTTACTATTACCTATTATGCAAGATATGGTATTATTAATCAATCTCAAACAATAACAAATATTGGTGGTGACGGTCTTCTTACTGGAACATACTTTATTTTAAATAAACAATCTTCTTCTGAAACTGAATTGGTATCAAATGGATCAATGACTGCAATTAAATATACTATTAATACCAATACTTCTGGCTTTAATTCTAAAACATCCAATGTTAGATTTTTTACTGCTGGTGGAAGTACTAGTCCTGGATTTACTGCTACTATGCCCGATAGTACATTAACTACATATTTAACTCAAAAACAAATTAGTTCTGTTTCAATCTCAGGATCAAGTGCATCTGCGGCAAATGAAACAAATTCACCCATATTCAACGGTACTTGGAATAATGTTAGTATTTTGTCCCCTACCACATTCTTTGTTACTAGTGAATCCATTAGAAATAATTATTTAACTACTACACCAGGTAGTATTGATTTTATAAGCCTTATTAAAATTCTTAATTATGGTAAAATTTATGCAGGAGGTGGTGGTGGAGCAGGTCCAATTCAACCATCCCTAAATTCTTCTATAAATAACATATTTTATAGGGGTAATATTAGTGATGTTAAAAATAATAAGCTTATTTATTCTATAAGTGCCGGTACAGGGCCTGCATTATCTGCTCAAGGTGGGGTAGGACAAGGATATAATCAAAATAAAACTGATGGATCTCAATCAGAGGCAGATCCAAATGCAATAAGACAGGTTAGAATTTTAAATGGTGATAGTTGGACTTATGGTATAGATGATATTCATATACCAGAAAATACTCAAGTAAATATCACTGCAAATGTACCTACATCCAGATCAGGGCCTGTTGAAACAATAAGTAATATTTATATATCAAATTATTCTTCTCCAATACCTGGATATATCAATACAATCTCGGCTTTTTTCGATCTAAATATCACTAACTTAATTGTATATGGATCAAATAACACAATAAAACTTGAATCTGTATCAACTGTAACAACCCCTGGTGGAGTATATATAACAAATTTTTATAGAAATTCTAATCAAACATATATTAATAATTCATCCATCAATGGTAAACTTACCATTGTTAATAATCCTCTTACCAATATACCAAATAATCCTTATTCATCTTATACTAATCAAGTTGTTGTAAAAGTTAATTCTGGTTCAGGAACTCCAACAGAACTAGCATGGCCTTTCCCCCCACAATTATTAGCAAAAGGTGGTAATGGTGGATTATTTGGTGAATCTGGAACTTCAGGTGTTTCTGGAAGTGGTCCATCGTTTGGATTATCTGGGAATTATATTATTGGTAATGCCTATGTAACTTGGGTAAATACTGGCGATGTTAAAGGGAATGTCAGTTGACCCCTTGACAACCCGCCCCAAATGCTCTATAATACCTAGGTAATCAATCAAAGACCGAATGCAAACCGAAGAGTTCCTGAGTCGTTGCGTTGTCGATACTCTTGCACGTAAGTTCTATCTTTATTCAACTGAAGGTAAAGAAAAAGTTGTCGAATGTGAGAGTGTTGAGCAGTTTATAGGCGTATTAGAAGTAGTTCGCAAAACAGTAAGCGAAGATTGCCTTGCGTATAGTAATCCTTTTTGAAGAATGGAAGTTTTTAGCGTGGAAGAATTTCAAGAACGTTTCGACGAACTTATGGAAAGAGTCGAAAATGGAGAACATTTTGGTATCGTCAACGAAGACGGGCAGGCAGCAGTGATGATGCCTGCCGATGACGACCTCATACGAATACACACGGATCACGAAGAGGGAAGTTGATTCAAGACCACATATAGGTCTTATATGTTGCTTCAAGGCAACTTTTATGGGCGGGTACTTTAATGGTAAAAGAGGCTCCTTATAAGGGCTCAATCTGGGTTCAATTCCCGGTCCGCCTATTGACTATTACGACTCTTTGAGTTATGATAGTCTTATCGGCGGTGTAGCCCAACTGGCAGCAGGCACGAAACTTAAAATTTCGACAGTATGGGTTCGAATCCCATCACCGCTATAAAAAGTAAACATATTATAAATAATAATAGTTATGTTTACTTAAATGTTAAAAAACGGATATAAATCAACAAATGAAGAATTTGTTGAAGCAATTAAAACGTCCCAATCAATCAGAGAAGTTCTATTAAAATTAAATTTAAAGGCAGCAGGTGGAAATTATAAATGTTTTCACGATAGAATAAAGGAACTTAATATATCAATAGATCATTTTATTGATCCTAAAGTGTGGAATAAAGGAAAAGCATTTGGACCAAAAAGAGACATTCAAGAATATCTAAAATTAAATTGTGAATTTATAGTCACATCAAATAGTTTAAGGAAAAGATTAATTGCAGAAGGTTTCAAACAACATAAGTGTGAATGTTGTGGTATAACAGAATGGAACGGAAAACCAGCACCGATTGAACTTGACCACATAAACGGCAACCATCACGATAATCGTTTAGAAAACCTTCGTATCCTGTGCCCCAATTGTCACGCACAGACTGATACTTATAGGGGTAAAAACAAAAAATAAATATAAGATATTGAAATACTCATATGTCTTATCAAATCAGTCAAGCATACTGCTGGTACAATAAAGCTACGATGATTGTTAAAATGTATTTTATATCAGAAATCCCATTCACATTCGATGAACTACCAGACGGACATTTGTATGATAAAGACCTATGTAGATTAGCAGATAAGCAAAGAACATTTGAACCAGAAGATTTATTTAAGAACTCTTTCTACTTAATAGATGAAGAGGCACATCCACTATTATTTGAGATGGATTTGGAGAATCCACAAGACCTACCAGAAGATATTATGGAGTTTGATTGATAAGATTTAACTTGATAAATAAAGGATAGAATACGTTTTGGTGCGGAAAATTGCCTTTAAATAAATTAGATAATTTCATTAAGAATACCGAAGGTCGTATTCTTTATGTTTCCCCAAGTGACCT